>Ga0126342_10000893_pt1 | contig 37711 bp, 26 predicted proteins | sample Cyp1metagenome_FD_92528 | JGI IMG/M metagenome (GOLD analysis project Ga0126342, IMG submission 92528) | Coral microbial communities from Lord Howe Island, Old Settlement Bay, Australia - Cyphastrea 1 metagenome | ecosystem: Host-associated > Invertebrates > Cnidaria > Coral ... | reverse complement strand
TCACGAAAGCTAGCGTCAGCTCGCTAGAGTCTTCTTGCTTTAGCAAGTATTCCGGGGCTCCCCAAGGACATCACGTGATTTTTCACGCGAAAGGGCCCCCCCTGCCCCCTCCCCCATATATATATATATCATATATCATATATCATATATCATATATCATATATCATATATCATATATCATATATCATATATCATTGTTGCATCCTCGTCGGGACGAACAATGCCGCGACACGATGATGACAGTCCCTCAGCAACTCACCTCTTCCCTTCCTTCTTTCTCCTACCCCGCTAGCTTTCGTCATCCACCCCCGGCCTCAAGTTTGTCTAGCGGAAGGCCGTTGGATAATTTAGCACGTTTTTTTTTCAATGGGCTCATGACTGTGACCATGTTTGCTTTTGTTCACGTTTCTTTTGGAAACAGTTGCGACTTGAGTTGGAATGCATGTTTGGTTGGTGGTTTCAGCATATTGTCAACATATTGTTTATTTTCAACCATAGAACCTGGATATTTTTTCAGGGGGTGGCTCAACCACCAGCTGCGGATCCAGAGAAACCTCCACAGGTGCCAGTACTGGCAGTCTTTGCGAGCCAGTGGCTGTTGGACCTGCGCGCGCCTGGGCTGAAAGGATTTTGATCCATGCGGCTTCGCCGGTTTTTCTATTTGAACCCCCAAACTCCATCGGTTAACCATCATCATTTTCGATGTTTCAATGATTTTCAATGTAAAATTCCAGCATTTTTAGATATTTTTGGGCTATACCCACCTCTTTCAGACCCATGCGGCGATGCCCGATGCCCACATTTCAGTTGCGATCCAGCGATCCAAGAGTCCGTAGAGTCGAGGTCAATGTGCGGGGCAAGTTGGACAGCATTCCAGAGGTCAAGGAATGCTGGGGCCGGGAAGGGTCTGCTTTTGGGAATTCATGGGATTTTCTGGTGATTCTGTTAAAATTGAAGCAACAAAAATATACAAAAATGGGGAGATGAATGGGACATACCCTCTGGTACTGACATAGCTATGGTTCAGACGGCCCGTTAAATTAATTCGATGATTTACGGATTAGACCTGGTGATTTCATGTGATTTCCACAGCTATGTTGAATGGGAATCGGAGAAAGGATGATCCGAAACGCGCTCATGAAATGGCTATGGGTTAGTTCACCCTGGCACCAAGGTGAAGCTCGAAATGCAGCGGGATTTATGGATCTTCATCCCCCCAAAATATGGGATTTCTCATAGGTTTTGATCCAATCTCAGAAAACTGCAGTCCTTTTCCAGCCTTCCTGAAGTGCATGAAGGTTTTTCTGGTTGCAGTTAGCTGCGCCGCTGTGATAGGGTGATGGTCACTTGTTGGCCGTGGAGCTCTTTTCACAGACTGCTCTGGCTGCGGGCTTAGGTGAACCTTGAGCGCAGTGTTTGAAGATTACCGTTGTGTGAAAGGTGGATTTTTTTAGTAATTCTGTGTCTCAATCATCTTGCGTGTCTTGCGTCTCTTCATTCCTCTTGATGACGATGGCATATGTCAAGACTTTAAGCCTTTGGAATCCTTCCCAATAGATCCAGGTCACAAAGGTTGATGACGTCCCTATGACAGTAGAGATGATCGCAGTAGTTCCACTCCCTTTCGTAGATGTCCTTAAAACCCTGAACCATCAATTGTTTGCAGAAGGGTAGATAATCACGCAGAACTGAGTTCCCCTTCGTTTCCCCTTCATTTTCCATCATTTTCATAGAACAAACCCATCCAACGAACAGTCCTTCACTCAGTACGGGGCCATTGGAGCATCCATGCTGGTACCCTGGGCCAATGTTGTCGTCATGGCAGCCAAGCAAGGAACTCAGGAATTCCTAGGTCCTAGATGTTTTCATGAAAGCAACATTTATAAAATGCATATGCATAGGCTTGGGATTGCATAGGAAACTTTAAGTGTTTGGACATGAACATTTTGGAGGTAATAGCAGTTTCGTCTCAAATGTTCTTCGGAACAATGACTTGAACTCCGCTTCCATGCTTCCGCGGACCAGTCATTGGATGGACGCTAAACGAGTCGCTGAGCTATCAGAAAATCGGCAGAGGTCATGCAATGTGTCCAACAACTGCAGGTTTGAGGAAATGGGTGACGAGGCAGTCCATGAGTTGCCAGGGGCTTGGAAAACAGGTAGCAGGATGCCGCATCCACAAAGGTCCAAAACGCCATAGTGAGACGATTGGGTTCACTCCAGTCACTTTAGCTGGCCGTAGCTCCTGGGTTCCGCTTTCTGAACAGGTCAGCACTACCCTCGCTGATCGAGAAGGTGTCTCCAGATCTGAAGGAAAAGTGAACTTCCCACGGCATTTGACCCAGAACTTGGTTTATAGGGTGCAACAACGGACACAACTGCTTACCAGCTTACCGGCCAAATATTGGGAGTCTCTTCTTAACTATGATGAAATATATATCTTATATAATATATATAATTTAATATCCCAAGGATTTCTGGTGATTCTGGTCAAACACGATAGAAAAACGCCCGCATCTGATAGAATAGGCCTCAGGGAGTTCCATCCATGGGAGGCAGTGCCCATCTTGTCACGGGGCGAGACACCGAAAGAGTCGCTGCCCAAAGGGAAAAATCGATGGGAAAAGCACTGGGACAGCCCATGTTTTCGCTGAAAACAAGCCTATGATTGAAGAGAGAAGACAACTGCAGTGGACAGGACTAATTTCTGACATATCAAGCTCATGGGGTAATCCAAGCTATGCAAGTGTGGGATGCGTAATCATGAACATTTCGACTTTGCTGTGGCGATCTTTAACCATTCAAATCCAAACGATCGTGGGATGATGCTTGTGTTCGGGTTGTTTGGCTGAAGGATGTTTGAGTTCTGGAAAATTCAACCGTTTATATCCGATCTTCCGGGGGCGGCATCTGCGCAAGCTGAGAAGACCAAGGTTTTCTTCCAAAGTTAGCACCTCAGATGTTGGAGCAAAGAAAACGTTGGTCAGATTCGATCTCGATCTCGAAAGCCCAGTCATATTTGGGGTTATAATGTGAATAGTGTATATATTACACATTATTAACCATTATTATACATGTATATATATATATATGAGCATTATGTTTTATTTTTGCACGTGTCTTTTTGACGTGGTATCTGCAGTCCAATTCAAAGACTACTTAGTCTGTGCATAGTCCTTTCCAATGGGATATAAATGAATAAATCAATAGATAAGTAAACAAATAAGTAAATAAATAGACAAAATAGATAAATATATCTTATCTATCTCATCTATCTAATCTATCTTATCTATCTATCCTATCTATCAACCTTATCTTATCTTATCCTATCTTATCCTATCTTATCCTATCTTATCTTACATACATACATACATACATACATACATACATACACACATACGATATGACATGCTATGATAGGATATGATATAGTACAATACGAATAGAATATAATGGAATAAACAGAGTAGATAAATAGAATAAATGCACAATTATGTGTGTATATATATACACCTCCCATTAGGCATGAATATCAACATTTCATGCCACGTTATCGCCCTGGGCCGCCAAGGAGTCGCCACAGTCCCGGCGCTTGCGGCAGCTGTCACGGCGCTTATGGGATTGGGAGAAAACGGGGGTGCGGAGACCCGGCCCCTGGGCCCAGAGAGATGGAGATCTCAGCAGCAAAGTTGGACAGAGATGGGACGGGACTGGGTTTAGAATGGGATCGCCACTTTTTTGGGAATTTGGGATAGATTGACTCAATGGATTTGGCATGATTTAACCATAAAATTGGGATTTGACCGGCAAGTTTTGAAACCAACTAAAATTGGTGAGGAGTAGTTTCTACCAATGAATGGGGAATTGAACCACTAATCAACCAAAATGGGTATATCTTTACTACCAAAACATTGGATTGATGGTCGGTTGATGGAATCGTTTCTATGCTTTTGGCCGTAAATGTCTGTGATTGAAGGGAAAATCTTGCGTTTTCGTGCCTTCTATTGCCAAAGATTGTGGTTGTTTGCTACTGGTAGGTCTTCAAGGTTAGCCAAAATCGCGACAGACCTTGGGGACTCGACGTCGGAAGGTCCAAGGCCGCGGAAGTCCATTTTTGACATATCCTGGAAAATGCAATGGGGTTATTAATGGAGATAAGGGTATAAAACTATGGTGAAAGCCCGCAAGCCTAGAGGATTTCAATCAGGTGACGAACCGAGTTTCACCCGGACTTCCTGAGGCATGGATGTCAAAGACAGTTGGGATTCTTGGAGCGTCTTGGAGGGCCTTGCAAGGGCGGGTTGTCGGGAAGATTTTGTCGATTTTTTTTCTCTATCCTATCTGGAATGATCATCCCACTTGAAACAATGTGTCCCTCATGGGTTGAAACGGTTGAAACCACCAGTCATGGACTCAAACACGGCAATTCTTTGGTGCAAACCTATCACACTTGTATCAGACTTGCGTCACACTTGGATCGCGCATGCATCATACCTGCACCATGCTTTCTCGGACGATACAAGGGTCGCTTAGTGAAGGATCGCGAGTTCAGCCGTTGAAGAGCCTCAATACAGAGCAGCATCCCAGCGTGAAACCCAAATTGCATCCCACTTTGTTCACCCCCACCAGTTATTTCGCAAAAGAATTCAAATGTTTCAAATGATATCACTAAATTTAGGTAAATCTAGCTAATCTAAATGATCTGATCATTCAGCCTTCTTTTTTGTTTCCCATTCTGAGATGCAATCAGTGCAGATCCAGTCCCTTAGCCTTGGGCTGCCACGTCTGTAGCTGCCACGCGTCATGGGATCTCCGTCACTGACATGGGCCACTTCGCTTCAACAGGGGCGTGTGAACTCGATCTTTGTGAGATTGAAGCATCGTTTGTTGATTATTCATGACTATTCATATACATATACACATACATATACGAATACATATACATACCTTCACATTTACATCTATGTATATATTTTATACTTATTTATACATGTATACATACATAGGTCTCTCTCTCTCTCTTTCTCTCTTTCTGCCTATATACTGTATATATATATATATGATATATGTATATACACACACACTGTATATTAGATATACACGCAAATATAATAGACATAGTATATAAATGTGTTTTGGCAGATTCTCATTATCAGATCTTTATCTCTCAATCTCCTAGCGACGGGAGCCTGGGAGGTTTGTTGGATTTTGCCTTCCAGAACTTGGGTCAGACACAGCAGCCAGTGGAATGTGCAGGGTGTGACCTCTTCCCAAACAATAGTCATCCATCAGGTCTAGGAAAATCTGAAGTACGACACGTTGAACTACCCAGATCTTCAGGGCACCATGTAAGCAATGCTGGCAATGATCAGTTCACTTCTTCTGGACGAATTCATTCTGGGAATCCCAAGCTCAACAGGAGTTCCAACTGGTTATATACATCATTACACCTATCAGAACGCCCATTGTTGGGTCCCATGAACATCAACTTGGTTTCTGACCTTGTTGGGGGTGCAAACCCAGTTGAACGTAGGTGGTTAATGTTCCCCATATATTACTGGGCTATCTCCCGGGTCCCGAATAAAATTTACTGCCCACTAACCGGAGTGCATCAATGAAGGATCCCACTTTGACCATTGCTGGCCCTCCAAAAACCAGACCCGTTGAGGCGGTGGTAAGATGGGCCCCAAGGCCAATCTTCGAGCGATTGAGGTCTTCGGTTGTTGGGGATTGGACGCGTTGTGGGACTTTAAAAGGGTCGATTCAACGTGAATTCTTGTGGCGCAGAGTGCCAGATCGTGGACTTGTCGCGCTTTGGGGCTGGAGACTTTGAGACGTCAGAGGTGCCGCTGTGAGAGTGGCAAACCCTGCACTGCCGCTGCGAGAGTGGCTAAATATATAAAATAGCCGGTGAGAGTGGCAAAATCATCCCCCCCAAACAAGAGTCCTCTCCATTTTCCACGGCTTTCCACGGTTGCCATCCCTTTTTCCGACAAAGGAATCGGCCGTGGCGTACCACCTCCTGCTGAGCGCCCGCTCGCGGCGTGGTATCGGCCTGGCCTGCGAATGGACACCGCTGGGCATCAGGCAACTGGCCATTGCAGTGGAGGCGCCGTCGAGTCAATCGGTCTCAGAGGTATGACATTTTTGGGACTTGGTGGCTCACTACCTGAGCAATCCTAAGTAGGTTATATCCCTGGTTGTAAATGGCATAGGGCATAACTAGGGTTAATCCACTTTTAACTATGGTGAACTAATCTGCTTACTAAGTGGAATGAACCACCAAGTACCCCCCATTTATGGCCATTAAATAAGAGGAAAACTGATTTTTAACAGTGGATGGAATGAGATGGTTTTTATTTTCAGACAAACCCAAATGGGCCAAATGGGTATGGCTGAAACTTGGGGATATATGGGGGTGGGTCGATTTGAGTGGGATGGAGATCTATTTACTAGCTATTTGAAGGTTCACTAGGTACCAGGGTTTTGACCCATAGCCATATATATATATTATATGTATATATATATATTATGTATATATATATATATATATTATGTATATATATATTATGTATATATATATGAACCTCTCAATACTGGGATACAACAGGGGTGTTCAAAAAAAACACTGGGATGAGGACTGGGACTGGGGAAAAAAGCCGATGAGTTTTCCGATAAATGAGGATGAACATCCATAACTACGTTTACGTTATTCTGATGTGAGCAGAGGGGTACAGTGGTACAAAGACCCATAGCCAAATGATAGTTTTAACATGTTTTAATCCTTCAATGGTTAATAATCAGCAGCTTTAACTTGAACCATTGAAGGATATTGAAGGTGGAATTGAATGGGACAATTGGGTCATACTGATACTCCTTGCCTTCAAGTAAATGGATAGTAGTTACGCTACATCCCAAGACATCCCAGTTCTTTCTGAGGTATCGGCTATGTTCGGATACAGCTAGTTTGCTGTTGCTTAAATCTTCGTTTCCTTGATTACAGCAGTTCACGTCCCTTAAATCCCACTATTGCGACATTCACCCCAGTCGTTGAGGGTCATTTTGTTTTATTTGTGGCGTGTTCTATTGGGACAGTTCCCAGCACAGACATCTTGATGTTTGACAGCTTCCATTCATTGGGGTAGTGGGGACCCCATTTATCTGGGTAAATTATAACGACCTCACTGCGACCTCACTGGAATCATGGTTAATAAGGGGAATCATCCCCAAATGGCCTTAATTCAGGTTAGTGAAATATAATAATTTACCCAGATTTATATTTAGCTGTGGGGCTCATTATTCCCCCAACTCATGGGTCGATGGGCTGCAGATATGTGAACAACATCCCATCAAAACTCATAGTCAATTCATATGCCCTTGTTATCCCATCTGATATAACAACTATACATATCAATATATATATATATATATCTGAATGATCTCTCCAGTCCATCACGTTATCTTCACCTTGACCTGACAGGACTCGGCCTGTGTTTTCCTGACTCCTCCGTCGGCAATTCTTCCAGTGACTGTTCCTTGGCTTGTGGTAATCGGGGGTTGCTTGCTTTGATATACAGTCAAGGGTGATTTGCCAGCAAAAATTAGCTGCAGATTATGATTATGTCATGGAAATGTCGACATACTGGCAGTACTGGCAGTAGTAGATGGTTGTATGAGTTTAGATTGCCGGGCTTGATAGGGATTTGATTTCCGAGCAACTTATCAATGTTTCCAGCATGATGGGCAAGGGTGGCTAGGATCTTCGGTATTTTCTAAAAATCGAACCCTGTTGTACCAAGCGCAACAAGCCCAGTCTTCGGTTCTTTTTTTTTCCCAGGTTTCGTTGAGCCATCATTGATGGCTACGACTCATTGATGGCCCCTCTGGCCCGCCAGGCCCGAGATCTGCTAACGCAGATGCAGCTGCCCAAGATCTATGCAGGCTGCGGAAGCACTGCTGAAAACTGGAACCAAATACCAGAACACATCTGGAGGTTTCCTAAAAACGGGGTACCCCAAAAATGGATGGTTTATAATGGACAATCTTTTAAAAATAGATGATTTGGGGGTACCCCCATTTTAGGAACCCCCCCTATATGGCCGTGATTTTTACTCTATTTTATGAAGAATTTGAGGACTTGCTCCAGACCCAATCGATCTCAAAACAGCCGTCACTTTTTTCAAACGTCGGCAGGAGACCTGGCCCATTTGAAGGAGAAGGTCCAAAAATCCTTCAGTTTGCACATCTGCGGCGTCATTGACATCAGGAGATTCCAGAGCGCGGGAACGGGGCTGGGAGCACTTGATGGGACTGTGCAACTTTGACAGGAACACAAGATTCACATCCAATCTATGGAACAAACCATGGGAAAGAGCTTTCCTCTTGTAGTCTGCGAATTCTAGCACGCTGTTGTTTGCAGTTCGGAATAAAACTTGCCAGTCTAGGACTTTCTTTTTCAGGACGCAAGACTCGAGTTTGGAAAAGAAGGCAGTAGCATCTCAGCTACGAAACAGTCATCCTCCAGTCCACGTGGCTTTCATCAAGGTTGCCAGTGGGGAATCTATCATAATCTATCCTCATTCCACAGTAGCACATGCTGTTTACCCAGCGGGAGAAGCTTGCGAGGTTAAAGAGCTTGAGCAAATCTCGCTGCTTGGAATTTGAACAGTTGGGAAGCCGTTGTGACTGCACAAGCCGCAGCTTGTGGTCCATTGTTGTCCCTGTCCATTCTTTTTTTTGACATATACAAACATCATGTATACAGTATATAGATATATGTATAGTATAGAATCCATATATGATGTACGTATCCAGTTTTCACACGAAGTTACTATGACTTGCCGCAACCCAATCGCGCTTTTCTCATCTCAGCTGACTCATCGTGTGAGGTCGATGACGTCATCGATGGCGTCCGCTGATGTGGTGGCGAAGCGTGCTTTCCTGTCACTTCTGGCCCTGCAAGACCCAAAGCCACAGCCCAAAGCGGCTCAGGCTCCGAAGATTTTTGCAGATCTGCTGTGGCAGAAATGGTAAGAATGAAGTCGAGGTAGCTGGCCGCTGTGTTATATTTAACCATGATTTTGAAAATGGTTAATACTTGGTCAATGCTGGATGGTTTCCATAAATGGGAAATCCCCAATAGCTGGATGGTTTATTTAACCATGATTTTGATGCTGAAAATGATCCAATTTCTTAAAAGGCGCCTTGAGATCGTTGAGTTTCCACAGGCTCCCAAAGTTTCCAGTGAACTGAAGACGAAGGCAGAGTGGAGAGAGCAAGGCAGGCGATCTGGGGTGGTTTGGAAAGGCTGAGATATGAGGCCAGTGTTGTCATGTTTTATGAAGGCTGAAGCAACATTGGAATTATGGACACATATGTACAATATGTATATACATATATATATATATACACAATTATACACAGAATTGTATATAATTATGATAGTATGTATTCGCCTTATTTTGTCTAAGTTTGTTTGCAAGCGTTTTCTCAGAGCACAAGTACACCCCTTCGGAATGTTCACCAAGGTTTTGGCAAAAGGTCTAGGTCAAAATTTCGCACAGCGGGATGGAATATTTTCTTACATCATTGCGACCAATCGTTCTGGTATGGGTAATTCCACTAAAAAAAGTTCCTTTGGGATGACAATTCATAGTATATCTACCCCCAAAATTCCATGTATTGATTCCTGACACAGAAATCAGATGCTTCTCCCACAGAAATCTCGGTGATGCCGCCCACCAGTCACCAGCTCCAGGTATTCTCCTGAGTTCCGATGGCTTCTACTGCTGGGTCTGCAATGCTGGACCTTCGGGTGAAGCGAACATGCAGCAGCATGTGGACTCGGCTCCTGGGCGTCAAAATGTGGCCAGTGGCTGATACCCCCAAGAAAAAACAGGAGATGGAAGATGATGGAAGATATATGGAGTATGGGGTTTAGAGTTGACCAGGGGACCACAGATTGGAATGGGAATGTTTTCAAGTATCAAGCAATTCTTAGGGTTCCCAGTTTTGACCCATATCCGTATTTTACCGCAGATGTTTTTATACGAAACCCATCTTATAAGTGAAGTTTGGACGATTTTAGTGATTCTAGGATTCATACATGTGCATCGGATGTGTGAAAGCGTTGTTACATGTCGACGAAGCTGGGGCACAAAGCACTGAAGGTATGAAGCAATTTGCACGAAGTACTGCCTGGTTTTGTCTTGCTTGTAGAAACGGATTTCCCATTTCTGAACCACTAGCAGTCTATCAGTTGCCGAAAACATCCGAGGCTCAGCACAAGCGGCGCCTGGTGCTAGCAGGTATCAAGCAGGCCAGCTGGCCAGTTGCCAACACTTCTCCTGGATTCGAAGTTTAGTTGGACACGTTGTACTATCACGTCATATCACGTGCTTGTTGTACGGGTTCATTGTTGGTTTTCCATTCCATCATATCACCATCATATCTCATTATAAAATATTGTAAATCATCTAATTTTTAAAGCATTTTTTACAACACTAAGATGGTCCCAAAATGTCCCAAATATGTGTAAATCAGTAAATCCCCTACTGGGTGTTTCATATTGGAGTGATGGCATTCACATCGCGACGCGTCGCGACGCGTCGCGACGCGTCGCTTGTACAGGATTCGACGATCCTACCACCCGTGCCAAAGGAGTACGAGGATCGCGGCATCAGCATCAGCCCCACAAAGGATGGAACGCTACAATACACCTGCAAATTGTGCCATTGCCGAACTGCAGATTGGAAAGATGTTGTCTGATTGTTGCAGATTGTCTGTTGTCTGATTGTTGCAGATTGTCTCATTGTTTGATTGAGTGTTTGACTGATTGGTTGACAGAAGGATGGACAGATGGCTTGATATGATGAAATTGATTGGCTGATAGATTTGCTCGTTTCAGACATTCATGCCTGGAACTGGAACTTGTTGGGGACTGGTCTCCAGTCAGAACGAAACTTTGGGGTTTGTGTCTTGATGTCGCGAAATAGTACAATTCTGCAAAGTGATCCCGAAATACATCACTAGACAGTCTGTTTCAGAAGGAGAGACCAAGGTGGCAGGGCTGTCCGATTTTTGCCACCCAGGTACAGGTATTCCCCATCTATATTTTGGCTATATACCCATCATCACTTTATGGGTCATATCCGCGCTAAAGGACCAGCCAACTGCTGGTAAGTCAAAGTGAGTCACTAGTGGTGCTGGTGCCAGTTGTGGTGAAAATCTTCCCAGCTTTTTGGGAGCACCTCTGGCACTGAGGTGCAAAGCTGGTCCATTTCCCACGCTGGAGAGACACTTGGCCACGCATTTTTTCCGCGTTCGGAGGAAATGGCAACCTTCAGGGACCATCCTAAGTACCGAGGTGTGAAAAGCCATTTGGGCGGCAGCAAGCACAGTCTGAAGGCGAGGAAACGACTTTGCCACTGAAACACTTGGACTTCTTTAGTCAGATTTTCTGGAGTTTTCTGGTCGCAGTCTTTGCCTTGGAGAGTCAGTCTTGAAGCGGAGATGACCATTCAGATGACCATTTCCCACGTTTCGACTCTTCGACCTTCATGTCTTGCCCTTAAAGCCACCCTGGAACCACCTCGGAAGCCATCAGGGTGGGCTAACGTCTCCACGCCAGGAAGGACGTGAACCTGAGCTTTCCTTATCGACCGAGTTGGCCAAGGACAACCGGAGTTGGGATCAGCTCCAGTGACCGATGGATTAGCCGATTAGCCAGTAGGGGGCGTTGGGATGATTCTATTTATAATGGGAACAATATCATTTTGTGATAACCTCCCAACTTCCCAAAGTTGGGATATTTTTGGGTATAATTTCACTAGAATTCACTAACTCCAGTGAGTTCACCTGGACACCACAGGAAGGCTTCGTATTGGTGGAGGGCCAGCCGGGCCAGTTGCACTGCGAACGATGCAGTGCGGGACCTTTCGACAGACAGCGCTTGAGGCACCGGACGATTTCTGCTTGAAGTTTGGGTATAGATTATTAATGATTAGTATGGGTCCTACAAAAGTGACATAGGAACTGAGCTATACCAATAGTCTATCATACTCTTGTTTTTTCGCTTATCAACTGGAATAAAACAATTGGACATACGGAGAATTTCACTGGGAGCTGTTTGACCCAAGATCAGTTGGATCATGGTATAGCATGGTATAGCGGCATAGCTGTGAGATTTTAACAGGGACGCTGCAAATCGCTGCAACGTGGTTGCAGAGGGCGTTTTGTTCTTGGAGTTCTCTCCTTGGATGTGCACCCTTGGTGGACCACCTGTCCACTGGATGCGCCTTTTCGTGATCGTGTGAGGCAGCATCGTCTTTCTCTGCAGCATAGAGAGGCAGAGGTGAATTCAGAGAGACTTGCTCCAATGGTCTCGAACTACATAGCAGCCATAGCATCTCAAGCGCGCCCAAAGACGGACATCTGGCCGTCAAAAAAAAAACACCCAGGACACACCAGAATTGGTAATGGTTTCAGAATGTTTCAGATACTACAAATAACATCAAATAACCAAACCATGGCAATACGTACCTAAGTACCTTTGACTGTCACCACTTCTTGCTGAGGGTGTTCATCCCCTGAGGATGGACGAGCAGCTTCGCCAGTTGCCTGGCTATTGCCGACTCATTGGCAGTGCCTTCTGCTGCTACATGTGTGATGTATCTTCGGCCACTTTGGCCTCTTAGCAACGAGTTACTGGTCTTGTGGTCCATGGTAACCATGCTATCTTGCAGAATCTGGGAATTGCAAAATGTGGGCGTTGCGTTCCCAGGTTTTTGTTGGCAACAACCAGTTCTTTTTTGGTCTGTGTTCCGCCAGGGCGCAAAACAATGTGATATGGACATGTCTTCAAGGGTGCATAAACTGTTTTTTCTCGGGCAAACCACAGTCGTTAGATGCAGAGGTTGAACCCGTGGAACCATTGCTCTCTGAGGATGGCATGTTGCAACATATTTCTGGAAAGAGCCATCGCAAGGTGCGGTGGGTGATATGAAATCAGCACGGCTGAAAGTAACAGATTTTGACATGTCATCGTTTTCCATGATGGTTTCATCATGTTTTGACCCCTTGTGGCCCTTTTGAATGGGACACTCCTGGTTAGTTGCTTGCTGACTGTGATGAATTTCGTTTTTCCAAGATGATGGCCCTGCTTTGGGTTGGTGGTTTGGGGGTGTGGAAGATTTTAAGTATTTTGAATGTGATTTTCCCATGAACCCCGTGAGATCTGGGCTTTAAGACGGAAGCCCCTGGTTTTTTTCAGGCCTGTGTTGCCTTCGATGAACCGGAGCCTGTCATCCTTTGCAAAGAGCTGGTGGCTGGAGAGGCGACGTCGATTTCGCCAATTCCTTGGTTGAAGATGAGTACACATATTACTATGGGTATTTATGGGTAACGTTAGGAAATTTCACTGATGATAGATTCATTGGCGAAAAAACTATAGACTATAGTAATTAATGTGGTTGAAACAATAATAATCCACCTCATTTTTGATGGTCTATACCACCCATTATAGGATCGGTCAACGTTTTCAGATCTGTCTCCGTCAACGTCCACAATGCCGCCAGCGGCCGTGGGTCGAGGCCTGGCGCAGCTATCCTTTGCACGGCCGCTTGCGCAACGCAGCAACCTTGGAGCCGAGCCCTGGCAGCGTCAGAAAAGTTGGGAACAACAATATATAGAGGGTGATTATCATGGTATATCCCAGTTATATCATGTTATATATCATATAATCATGGAGGTTTTACCAACAAAAACTTATTGGTGCTTAGTAGGGAATGGATGGGAATGGATGGGAATGGGGGTTGCTGGGATGATTATTACGATTATGTTTTTTGGATCATTCCCGAAAATTCCCTGCGTTTAGCACCAGTAAGAAAAAAAAAGATAAACATGTCAACCTGATTCAACCCCCGGAAAAACTGAATGCTGGGATTCCCCAAACTTTTTGGAACGTGCGAACGAGATTTGTCGTTTCGCTGAGGATCTGGCGTGAGAATGTAGAACTTTGGTCTGATGGGCCAGGGGTGCGAAAACCATCAAAAGCTCCAGGCGGATCGGGAAGTGAGGTGCAGAAAATGTATGGATGTCTCTGGTCTCTAGACAGATGGTAGGTCACCATTCTGACTTCAATTCTTGTCTGTTCTGGCATTCGCCTGGGAACCAGTAAAGTGGGAAACACATGATCATGGACAAATCACGTCAGGCTGTGACATTGAAGCAGAGGAAGACTCATGTGCTTTCGCTTTGCACGAAAAGTGTTGTGGATTGTAGTGGCTTACCTTTGAAACCTAGGCCAGCACAGATGTGGGTCCTGTGTGTACGCAGCTGAAGTCATATAGAAGGGACATGTCTATGTACGTTATAAGATGATATAATAATGTATAACACATGTAATATTTAGAAATTATTTAGAATCTATACTATATATATGTATATACACATCAATATCATATACATACATGTAAGATTTTAACACACACACACATATATATATATAATGTGTATATATATATACATACACACGGCATACATGTATTTTACTTGCATATCATATCTACTCATACATTCCATTTACATTTCATAAGAATACATGATGTGATGTTGCGTTACACTGCGTTCCGTTTCACATACACCTACAGGATGTGTTGAGACACATGATATGTGCACACCTCTCAGGCCCTGTAGGACCTACTCTGTGCAGTCCTCAGCCACAGAAAACCTTGATAGCCCAATTGTAACATTTCAGAAATGATTTGTAAATAGTACCCTCTGGTAAACTAACATAGCTATTGAAAATGGCCATTTATAGTGGATTTACCCATTGAACATGGTGTTTTTTCCATAGCTATGTTAGTTTACCAGAGGGTATATAGATGCCCCAAAAATTTCAAATGATTCGGTTCTCCCTAGATTTCCTGCAGGCTTGGCAGGCTCGTAAAATCCCAAACGGCAGCTGGCGCCATTCCGCCGAGGCCGCGGCAGATGGTTGCCAAGGCAGGACATCATGGAATCCAATGAGGTGAAACCTACCAGTTGGGGATGATGATCCAAATATATGGCAAAATCATTGGGGATGGTTTATGAAGTTTATGAATGATTGGGGGAACCCCCCCATGAATTCACAAAAAAAATTCGAGCCATGCGCAAGCTGGAGGAAGATGTCGAAGTCTGCGATGAAGGATTTCTGGGGGCCAAGATGGGAGACAAGGTCACAGTGCTGGAAGAAAACCCGGGGGATGAAAAGGCGCAGCCGCTGTCTATTGGATGCCAATCCCACTTTTTCTCAAGTGACTCAAGTGACTCTGATGAAGATTTTTCTACCCGTGATCATATGGAAAATCCATGAACATCCAGCATTTATAGATGATTTCCCCTGGGCGTTTCCTATCTCTCAGGTGTGGGCAGAGAAGGACGGGACAGAGGGCTGGATTTTGAAGACCCAACTGGTGAAGAAGCTACCACCGTGGCAGTTACAGAAGGCTGGGGGATGTGGCACTGTCATGCAACAGTTTCTCTGGGAGGTTGGAAGTTCATGGTAATTTGTGAATATAGCCATGGATGATGGCCCATTTATATAGGGAAGATTCGATTTATAGGGAACTTAAAAGATGGTGATTTTGAAGAGCCATGTTACCTAAAAAACAGAGGGTATCTAGCAATGATCCCATCCCCTAGTAACCATGGTTTGGTAGGGTTTTTCCTCATACTTGGATCCATTTGGCAGTGCCAATGCAGGTGAAAAAGGAGCCGGCGGCGCCTAAGGCTAATGCTTGGGAAGTTTTTTTGTTGCGCCTTCAAATCGCTATGGGCACACACATGGGCTCCCCATGGATTAAAAATCGGTTGGGTTTTCCTATAGACTCTAGAGTAACTGAACCGACTGAAGGTTGGGACCCCCCAAAAAAGATGCAGAGAAATCGCTACAAAATAGTAGGATTCTACCAATTTCTATCTTTTTTGGCTTTTTTACAAAGCAATTTTTGTTTTGTTTAGCACAGAAACAGCGCAGGTTGCTGCCGCCCCTGTGGTGATGCGGCACATGATTACCACACGCAATGTGCAGCACCCAAGCCCACACACTCTCGCTGTGTCCGAGGGTCAGAAGGCACCGCTACCAGTGATTTTTCGTGTGGTGATGGGGATGGGTCAAAATCTCTCAGTCGGGTCTCTGAAAGCCACATTTTTTTTGCTCTGGTAGATATATAATATTATATAATATAGAGATTGTTTTCTTTTTTTTTTCGGTTTCTTTTAACATCACCAAAACACACAAAGCACACCTCCCGTTTTACGACAGCGGTGACTTTTGTTGCGCGGCCAGGTGGAGCTGCTGGCATTTCTACAGAGCGGCTGGGCCTGCGTCCGAGACGACCAAGGCCATTGTGGTCTGCTGCCCTGCTCAGCACTGGCAGACCCTTGGCCAACCTGGTGCTAGAGGAACAAGGTCCCCGGACCCACATACCTGTGTGTAATAATATATATATACATACGTTGCTTCACCACTACATCTACTCCTTACACATTTGCATACACATACTACCTACATATGTTTCACCGCGTAGCCATATGCTCCTTATAAACTGGACATCAACCACAGGCCACAGGGGGGGGGAACCATCTGGCTGGGGTGGGTGGGTGGTTGTGGTGATCCCTGCTCATATATAGCTATCACATGGTGAAACGGTAAAAACACTATATATATACATACATTATTATATAGTTTTATAACTATATAATATACATATATATATATACTGTAGATTGATAACATAAACCATTTGACTTTCTGATCCATTTCTGACATCAATTTCAGTCCAGTTCCTATGGATCCCGTCGTGCCACGATGCCCTTTCGGCTCCAGCTGCGTTGCGGTCAGCTTCACTCTGCTGGCGAAGATGACTGATGGAGGCGAGGTGCAAGCGCAGAACTCACACGAGGTATGATTTCGTCAAGTGAATAATGTATATATATATATATATGTATATATATATATGTATATATATATACATGTATGTATATATATAGAAAATTAAGATTTATGAATGGATACTTAAATTCTTTGTATTGAACATCTAAATGTACCAGTTTTGTTCCGCTACTGTTTGGGACATAACATGAGTCGTTGGACTAGCCATATTGGATGAGCAGTGGGTGGCTGTAAGACACCCCCTTAATTGAGGATTACTTTGTTTTTTTCTCTACAGAACCCTAAAGAAAAATCTACCCATGATATCAACTGGGGATTCTCATGATCCAATATCATCCAATATGAACTGGGAATCCCGTTCTTATTCAACCAGTATTCCATGAGAGAACAGGTATCAATAGGTATCAACTATCAATTTCTCCAATGGCATAGCCACAACGCCGGCAAAGGTTCAATCCAGTTCCACGGAAGGCACTCTATTGTTGGATGGGATGGGCGGAAGGCAGTACACAACACCAAAAGAATTCACCGTAATTCACCAACTTTTTGGCTGGTATACACTGTCATTAAATATATGGTATACACTGTATATATATATATACATATATGTATGGTATACACCGTAAATATATGGTATACGCTGTATATATATATATATGGTATACACTGCAAATATATGGTATACACTGCAAACATATGTCTAGATATCGAGCTATGCTGCCATGTACCTACCATTATTTACCAATTTCGATCCTATCAATGAATCAATGGTGATATTCGAGGTGATATCCGATGATATCCGAACATATTGCAATGCCCAAGGTATCCCAAGGTAAAATCTGCAGGGTGGTGTAGCCGTTAATTAGTAGGGATTCTCATAATGATGATCACACCATTTTATAATGGGAACCCCAAAGGTGGGAATCTTAACACAGCGGTAACCATAGACCCCATTTTCATAGGGTTTTTGCTATACCCATTAATTATACTAGTTGTTCCAATTGTGATGGTCAAAATAGGGGTTCAGAGCAGTTAATAAAAAACAATTTTCATAGGAAGATTCCAACGAGCACCCCTTTTCATAGGGGTTTATATACCCATTTTCATAAGGGTTCATGTCCCATGTTTTTGGATCATTACCTCGGGAAACCATTGGGTTTCCACTTCTCAAATCATCAGTTCTGATCAGTCTTCTGATCTACTAGTATAATATTAATATTGAGATGATTTCTTTCTTTCCTAGCCATTTGGGGGTTTCTTAAAATAGGGAATCCCCGAGTACCATCCATGGTTAAGCCGTCCAGTCATGGTCATCCATGACGTCAGGTCTTTGGAGTCTTCCGCTTCCAAGCCTCTGGTTGCACAGCTGTCACGGACTGGACGCACCTCAATTGACTTCGATTACCGTAGATAGCGCCTCGGTGAGAGTTGGAGTTGGGGGACATTGGGACTTGTTTTGGTTGGTTTAAAGGTTGGTTTTTTATTGGGTAAGACTTGGGGAAATTTCAAAAAAATTATCGACTTGTTTTCGTTTTGGAATCGATGGAATCCCCCAGATTGCTGGATGAAACTGAGTGGCTCTAGTGGCTAGAGTCTGGCCGCCGCCCTAAACTTAGTGGGTTGATGTTCCGAGATTCTGAGATTGTTTGGCAACCTGGTTTTTTCTTGCTGTGCTTAGCCACCTCTGTGGTTGCTGTGCGCTTAGAAAAATTTGGCTCTCCACGTTTGTGTTGCATATTATGGCAAGTAGTTACATAACTGGCTACCTGGCATATCAATATAGCCATTATTTGTGTTAGCATTGCTGGAACAATCATCGCTTGAAATTTTGGCAAAGGAAACTATGCTGGTTCTATTGCTGAGTGGTTTGATGCCGGAGCAGATCACTCAGCAGCTTGGTGTTCATCGCACGACTGGACGACTGCAGATCATAGTTTATGCCGACCCAACATAGGATATCGATATATGTATATGTATATATATATATATACAGTATATCCATGGAATCATGCAGGTCATTTTGGTGTTGATCCTCAAAGTCAATCTGTTTCTTGAAAATCTTCGATCGAAATATAGACAGATAATGACAGTTTCCATAGGTTTCCATAGGTTTCCATGAATTTAGATAGGTCATCGATGCATTTACTTTATTGATATCCAATTTCTGGATTTCTGGTCGCCTTGATGGCCATGGGAGACTCCGTCGAGGAGAACATCCTGGGGCTCCAGTGCCACTTTGACAAGACGATGCTCTTCGATCGGGACTCAGAGTGGTAAGTCCCAATCGAAAGGTCCCACAGAAAGAAAGGAAGCGTCAAGTTAACTAAGTTAACATGTTTACAAGACGATAATTCTATTTTTTTTTGCATATCATAACAGGTATTTATTGGGAGATTGCTAATCTTATAAACCAGCAATAGCAAGGCTTGTAACATTTTGGATTGCTATTTCTGCCCCGGTGATAAGTTCTGCTGAAGCTGCCCAAAATAAAAGTCCTGCAAGGTGGAAACGGCGAGTCAAGACTTGGTGCCAATCGCCAGGAACCCAATTGTGATACCCTCTGGTAATTTAACATAGCTATTGAAAATGACCATTTATAGTGGATTTTCCCACTGAAAATGGTGATTTTCCATAGTTATGTTAGTTTACCAGAGGGTAGTTATTGGATGCAACTTCCAATAACTATGAGCTTCCATGAACTTCCATTCGCTTGAATAACTTCCAATGCCCTTGGTGGTACTGGGGGCATCTGGAATTTCCAACTTGTTGGCAGGGTGAGGTTCCTCAAGTGAACTCGTCCCGGTTTTCCATTGAGGTGCACGAACTCTTTTTGGCTGAAGTCAGCTGTCATGCTTTTCGAAGTGCTCCTTGGAACGAGAACAGCCAGGGATTTCCTCATGGGATTGTCCACTAGGGATTCATATACCCATATGATACCCATCTTGGAAGTAACCCATTTTTAAAAGGGGGAATCCATCCATTCTCGGTTGCAGCTACATGGGTTCACCCAGTTCACCCATGTTCCAGTGCCTGAGGACAAGTGGCAGGATATGGCCGTGATTGCCATTGTCCCACCGGCGCAACTTGCTTCATGGAGTCAAGCTTGGCATGGTCGGTGGATGTCGGAACTGCACTTGTTGGTGGTCTATTTTTCTTCACTTTTCCAGAAGGGACCGCCCCCGAGGAGTGGTCTTGGAATAAGAGGAACGGCTGTCCTGGGAGCGGAAAGTGCAGGAAGAGAAGGCTTGGGCAAGTATTGAGGGGTTCAGCGTGCCATGTTTGAGTACCAGAAGCGATCTTCCAGTTGGCCGGAGAACTCCGGTTAGGCAACTTATCAACCGGGGTAGTTTAGAAGTTACTATACAAGTGGGATGCAAATCCGAACAGGACTGTCATTGTACCGCATTCAGCTCTTGTACCGCATTCAGCCAGTGCGGCACCATGATCTGGGCTCCAGGCTGGTTCATCCTCCTGCAGGGTCTGTCCACTGCTTACGCCGTCATGGACGTTTTAAGCGTGACCCTTAAAGACCGCCAGTCGGGACGTTGGCGGTGGAGAATCTTCAGCTTGTGGTAGAGCCAAGAAGCTAAACCTCCCCCCACTGGGGATGGCTATTGACCAATAGTTTCTGGCTATGGAACTGCTTTATGGCGATCTACATTGGATTTACCACATTTTCATAGCCTGCTGATAGCCACTGGTAAACCCACTGAGGTCTACGAGGGTGCCTTCGCAATGACTTGGAAGCCTCCTTTAAAATGGCGGATGTTGATCAGATCATTGGAGAGGGAGCGTGTCTTGGTAGCAGATTGACATAGGATTTCTGGAAGGCTTAGGTTTTTATGGCAAGCTGCGATCCCCAAGCAGAAAACAACGATCACAACGGAACCGCGAGCAAGGTACGCGACTGTTCATCACATGCAGGTGCGGGTGTCGTTGCAAGTGATCAAAATTGATCACCCCTGACATCCTGCTTTTTTGGCGTCTGAAAATGGACATCACTTCAAAAAGGGGCGGCATCCCAAAATGGGGCATCCCCACATCCAAGTCATTAGATCAGTTTATTCAATTATTCTCAAAAAAAAAGGGAAATCCAAAAAATAGCATTTTTCTGACTATCTCTAACTATCTCATCATTTTTCAGCCTCATTTTTCCAGCGAAAGATGATGGCTTTCACCGTTGTCAGGGCCGTGACGGACGTCCGGTGGCGGTGCCTGGGCGTACCCAATGGTAACCATACTAGAGATAAACATGGTGATGACCAATGGCAACCATACTACCTATAAAAATATATAGAAATGGTGATGACGGTGATGACTGGGGGATGGTGCAAATGACATTGTTTGAAAAAAACATGAATGGTCTATTATGGTGATACTGATGGATATTGATGGATACTGATGGATATTGATGGATTTATGGTGATGCCTAGGCTAGTGGAATTCTACTGAGACCTCAGTTTTCTGGAATTCGACTGGATATTCTGAAGACCCTCTGTTACCTTGATGAAAGTGTGTCTATTTTTCACAACCGTTGGGACAACCGTACCGAACTGACCACTCAGTTTACTTTTTCCCATTTGAGGACATCATTAGTCATTCAATAGCCTGAAATTGATGTCAGATTGAGGTTGTTTGGGATCACAGGAGTAAGATTGACTCAGAATCAACAAAGCAATTTTGACATTTTTGTATTGCTTGAGGATTAGTTTGGGTGCACTATCCAATTGATTGGGGATGATCACCATCAGCTGGCAAATCTCTTCAATCCAGCAAGCCTAACATCTTTTCCTTTCTCGAATTGCTAGTAACATCTAGGTTTCTTGGGGCTTCAGATGTTAGCCTTCATATAAATATCACATGATCAGTGAATTCATCCCTTTCCACTATTTTCCACTAATATTAAACATCCCCTTAGACCATGGTGGATGTAAGGAATTTCCACATCATTGGGACCATGGATGGGGTGTTTTTTTTTGTTCGGCGGAAGGGATTCATTCCCTGGGAAATCACCGTTTAGGCCATGCCGAAGCGAAACTGCGCCCCAGGTGAAGAACATGAACCACACAACGGACTTTGAATCCATTGCCCGTGAGGCCGGACTCGCCAAATTTCCTGGATTCCCACTGAATGCCAGCAAGATATAGGACCGGCCAAAACTCATGGGGATGTCAGTCGTCCCCTATTTTTTCTTTTTTGTTGGCCAGTTGGTATAGTTGGTATAGGGACTGTTTGATGATGTTTGATGATGTTTGCGCCAAATTTTAGACTCAGATTCCGAGTTGTTTTTTGGGGCATTGACCATCCGTAGTCATCCAATTTTTGGAAAAGTGGCATGACCCGTACCTGGCCATGCCATTCCCATGTTAATGAAAGATGGCTTGCTGGGGAATTTTTCCCCCATTTACTCTCCTGGGTTTTCCCAGCAGCTCTGTAAGCTCCATTAAATCCCACTAAATCTTACTAGATCTCCCCTTGAAACCCACTAAATCCCACATTATATCCCAGAAAATCGCGAGAATCGCCACGATTTTCCGTGCCGCTCCAGGCCAGTGCGCTCGTAGAGGTCCGTGGGGAGCACATCGTGGGATTTCGGGCGCTCTTCCGGCGTCAAGAAGCCGCCACTCGGGTCGCGGGTCGATACGTCGATGATACGCATGGCTGCGGAGATGGCATGGCTGGTGTCTGTATGACATGACATGATATGATTATGATATATTATGATCACATGTATGCACCCACGTATATATATAATTATGTGTATATATAATTATATATATAATAATAATAATAATAGTAATAATAATAGTAATAATAATAATAATAATCATAATCATAATCATCATAATAATAATAATAGTAGTAATAATAATAGTAGTAATAATAATAATAATACTAATAATAATAATAATATATATATATATAATATGTAATACAATTATATATATAATTATATATATCTATATATTTGCACACATGTGCGACAACAGATACATCATCGCATTGGATTTGATAGAATCTCCGCCAATTGAATCTTCAGATATATTCGGATGAATTGTCGAGATACGGGGACAGTCCCATGTTGATTTCTATCTACTCCACGATCGATATGCTTGTCATGCATGGGTAAGAGTTGAAGGCGCTGGGAACAAAATAGGGAATGATATGGACTTTGATTGCACCATCACTTTTTGGGTAACCAGTCACTTGATCTATACCCTTGAATCCTAGCACACTTGAGAACCAAGTTCGCTTTTCCATGGTCTTCGATCTCGCCACTTGTGGCGATCTGCTCTTCAAGGCGGGGTAGGGCCCTGGGTGCCCTGTTTTTGGTTCCACCGCCGCAGATCGCAGGTCTTGCAGTCTGGTATATTACCAGAAGCAGCAGCGAGGTCAATTTTCGTGGGAGCCTGTGGCTGCTGTTAGTCGCCCTCGGATGGATACCATGGACAGGCACAAACACTCGTTCACCCTTGGCAGTTCAAAGACAGAACGACTATGACATATAGAATCACATGTATATATATATACACATACAGTATATATATATATAGTATATATACATATGACATATAGTATATATACATATAGTATATATATATATGGTATATATAGTATACATATAGTATATATATAGTATATATATAGTATATATATAGTATATATATAGTATATATATATATAGTATATATATAGTATATACATACACACTATATATATAGTATATATATAAATATAGTTTATATAGCATATATATATATATACATAATATATATATATATACTGTATATATATATATATTGTAGACATATATATATATATATACACATGTATGTACATATATCATGAATTTGTCCAGCAGGACACATGCAACACGGCAACACGACTACACGATCCAGAACATCCCGCTTCATTTCATTTCTGGTTTCACTTTGGTTGCTCAGTGAATAAAATGATGAGAGCTTGTAACCATCGGGGCCTTTGCAGGGTAACACTTGGGTTTACCGGGTAAACCAAGATAGATGTGGGAAACCTACGAAACCTATGGTTTCCATAGGAAAATGATGTACTTGGGATGGTCTTCTTCCACCTGCAGATCTTTGGATCGTCCTTCGGTCCTGAGACTGAGACAGCTGAGCGCTGAGGAATTCTGCGGGGGCTCAGGCGGATACATGAGTGCAGTATTGTCTCTTGGCTGTCTTGGCAAACATGGCAATCTGGTCAATACGGGAAATCATCTCCAAATGGCCCAACAATTCAGGTTAGTGAAATATTATAATTTACCCAGGGCAATGGAAAATCGCCATCTTGACATATCTTTCCTATAGGTAAAACTGGTAAAACATCTATGAATGGGCCATTTTCGAGGGTAGTTTTGTGAACCAAGAGCTATTCAGCTCACTGTTCGCAAGCTCGTTTGTGTCCATGCGCACATAGAGTCATAGAGATGGAGTTTGCTACGAGCCAGGCCAGCTATCCATTTTTTCGGCATGGCCATGCTTTTCCGTCCTTTTATCTCATCCCATCTCATCCAACAGTGGATCCCCAACAACAGTGGGGCCCAACAGTGGGGCCAACAGGTACACCGGGACATCAAGACCGAGAACATCCTTCTAAATCCAGGTGATACGCCTGTTGTTGCAGACTTTGGGTTTCTCGGCAAAGCTCGGCAAAATGGTAAAACCATAGCTGGGCTCGGCTCGGCATGGTGGATGGTGTTGTTACTCCAACCCAGGAACCTCTGGATTTGCGGAATGTGTCTCAATCCATATGGATTCCACATGATCCATCTTCCAGTCTCTGTGGCCATTCTATGTTTCCTGTCTATCTATTTGTCCAACAGATCCAATCCGATCCCAATCTACCTGCAATCTATTGTGATTCAGTCCTATCCAATGTATTCCAAGCGGTCCGTGTATCGAACCGATTCAAATGCAATCTAGTTTGGTCTTGCCTTTCCTTATCTTCTTTTATCTGATCTTGAGATAACTTGCCTGTACATTTGCCTGCCAATTTCGGTTTGTCTATCCATTTCTCCATCCATCCATCTACTTCAACCGTCTTCCTGTCTAGCAGCCCCACTCCATGGATCTTTATCTGATCAAGACACGGGCGATGCATGGCTTAGTAACTAGTAAGAACTAGAGCGTTTTGTGAACATGGTTGATTCACTATGGGCGTGTGTGAAGTGGGTATATAGAACCCCCCAGTTTGTGGCTGTTTTAACGGCGAAAGGTATGATGTTTGCCCGTGGATTTTGATTCCCGACAATTTTTAGGACACACATCCGTACGTATACCGAGTGCCCCCCCCCAAAAATGCTCGGGAACTGATCAGACGTGACCTTGGGATACCTTGGGTATGGTCTCTGGAACATTCAGCGACAATCTCCGAGGTTGGCGTGTAAAACTTCGGATGCGCAGCAGATGTCGCGCAGATGTGGTTCTGCTGGTTTCGTGGCGCCCGAGGCGCTGCAACCTACAGCGATTCGTGGGGATGGTTTAGATAACCCATAAACATGGTGATGACTTGGGGATGGTTTATGAAATTGGGTTTACCACATTACTGCATTACCCTTGTATGAACAGTGATTATCAAAGGTGTCCCTCACATTTCGAAGCATGCAGCGAATCCGTGGCTGAATCCAATCCTGGAATGTTGGTCCAGGTATGCCTCGGCACGCCCTACGACTCTTGGCCGAGAAACTGGGGGAGAAACCATGTGGGGACTTTCAAAAGTTGGGGACTTGAAGGATCTCCGGTTTTTGACGACAACCTTACTGTAAGAGCAGGAAACCATAGGAAACCAGTGTCATCACTGTCATCACCGCGCGCCGTGAGCTATGGGAAAGGGGCGAGTCCAGACCTGTGGTTTTTTTTGCGTCTCGAATTTGACCCAGAACAAAACTCTGAATGTTCCCCCAGTCTTAAATTGGTTTGTAGCATTTATACATCCATCTAACTATAGATATTTCCCGCCATAAACCCTATTTCACCACCTTGTATCCAATCCGATTAGCTGGGTTTCCTCAACTGAATCTCCTAACCCATGGATCAGCCCCGATTCTCCCCTTGGCCAGCTGCAATTCGCTGCAAGGATTGCAAAGTGGATACGTTTGGAGCAGGTGGGGATGGGCCGTGGATCATTGAACCAAGCTGAACTATCTGAACTTGGGAAGATTGGGAAGTAAATGGGTGCGCCTGCAGATAGGGTAGGGTAGGAACCTCCTAGTTATGGCATTTTCACGGGGGAAATGAGGATCAATCATCACATGTTTTTTGGGCATGTTATTTCTAGACAAACCCAAAGGACTTGATGAAGTAGCAGTTCTTTCACCGTGCGCGACACCGTGGCAGTGGGCCGCAGCGGCAGGTGTTATTCTTTTCTTTTTGCTTAGCAAAGAGCTTCCGTTTAGCAGTCCGGACCGGGACTCTGCTGCCACCATGAGAAAGACTGTAAAGACACTTGGCTTGGAAAAGCTGGATGCAATAGTCTTCAATGGTCTTGGGGACAAGGGCGGGTGGAGATTTTTAGTGTGTTTGAAAATGGGGGATGTCCCCAAGTTATGGCAATTTCAATGAAATTATAGAAATGAACGTCATGATCAAGCGATGGTTGTTGGGCTACTCTATTTTCAGACAGACCCATTTGTTCACTCGCAGAATAGCCTTTGGTGGAGGGGACCGGTCATGGTTTACCTCTTATAGCTCGGGTCGGAGTTTTCGAACGCCACGTGCATAGGCACTAAATCGGCAGATACAGTAATATCTGAGTATAATCCGCAGTCATTTTCCAAATCGTACAGATTGAACAGCAGAAGCAAATAGATTAACAACCAATCCCATCCCCCTAATATTAAGAGCTCTCAATATTAAACACCCCTTAAATGGTCCCAATTCTGTGGAAATTCCCTACATCTACCATGGTTTCGTTTAGGGGTGTTTAATATTAGTGTGAAGGGATGGGATTGAGCTGCTCACCAATCAGTCAACAAACTGTGACTGATGCGATCTCAGGTGCAGTCTTCACCTTCAGCGTCCTCCCTTCAATGAGCTTTCAAGCCGTGCACGAGTCTTGTTCGCAGTGCTGCCTTCAAAAGACTCAAGATTGCAGCCCTTTCTTCGAAGCGCAGTTAGAACGTGGTTTATATAAAATTATTTATTGATATATCATTTTATATCCCATGTATAACTGGTGATATTCCGAATCTGACGCTATAGGAGAGGTGAGTTGTTGTGATGCATGGAGGGCAGAGCGAATCCACTGATGAACCGAAAGGTGGTTGGAGTCGTGTTTTTGGAGTGGTTGCAGTGGTTGCAGTGGTCACCTCACCCGCAACTGCTGGATGTGGTGTGGTGTAGGGCAGTTCTAGTTGTAGTGTAGTGTAGTGGAGTTGTAGTTGTAGTGTAGTGTAACTAGTGTCGTGTAGTTGCAGTTGCAGTTGCAGTTGCAGTTGTAGTTGTGGTGTGGTGTAATTAGTGTAGTGTATTGCAGTGTGCTGTAGTCTGGTGTACTGTAGTGAGGTATAGTGCAGTGTAGTCTAGTGTAGTGTAGTGTAAGGTAGCGTAGTTGTAGTTGTAGTTGTATTTGTATTTGTAGTTGTAGTGTAGTGTAATTTGTATAGTGTCGTTGTAGTTGCAGCTGTAGTTGTAGTGTAATGTAATGCAATTAGTGTAGTGTAGTGTTGTGTAATGTAGTGTAGTTGTAGTTGCATTTGTATTTGTAGTTGTAGTGTATTGCAGTGTAATTAGCGCAGTGTAGTGTAATGTGGTGTAGTTTTAATTGCAGTTGTAACTGTGGTTTTGGTAGTTGTTGTAGTTGTAGTGTAAGTAGCGTAGTGTAGTGTAATTAGATGTAATTAATTTCTGTAGTGTAGTGTAATTAGTGTAGTGTAAGGTAGCGTAGTTTTTTTTGGCATTTGTAGTTGTAGTAGTGTAGTGTATGGTAGTGGTAGTTGTAGTTGTAGGTGTCTATCTATCTATCTATCTGTCTGTCTGTCTGTCTGTCTATCTATCTGTCTATCTGCAATCTGCAAGCTTGAAAACGAAGCTATTCTGCGAGACTTCCTGAGTTTTTGGGCTTGACAACATCAAAAACGCAGCAATTCTGCGACCTCGGTTTTTGGCCGTTGACCCCTGGGCCCCAGGCCCGGGCCCGTAGGCCAGTAGGCCCGGCCCGTGGGCCCGTCTGCGGCTTGCAACTCTGTGCTGCAAAGCGTTGCCCCTGCGCAGTTTGGCTTTGCTTTTGTTGCTGCAAAGCTTTGGCCCGGTGACTTGAAACTTGTGCTCCGTGGAGCTTTTTACCTTCAGCATTGACAGCTGATTGAAATGAAATGACAGCTAGTTACCATTGATATGAATACGTTGATTGATCAGGCAGATGAACAGGGCAGATAAATAAATAGCTGGGCTGTCCCCTTGTCTGCCATGATGATGTAGTCAAACATCGACGTTCCAACGACCTGTCGCCCTGCCAGCGGCGTGGTCTGCGACAACCCGTTCGATTCAACAAGTCAAGCTTTCGTTGAAACTTCGCCACCGCCTTGTGTGGCAGTACTGATCCCTTGAGGGCACCTTGAAATTGGAAAGTCTTGTTTCTAAGATAGCAATGTCTGGAAAGCCAAACAAACAGTCTATGAGATCCGGGGGAATGTAGTAAATCCGGTTCCCGGCAGCAGATATTTTTGTGGTGGAAACACTTTCGAAAGCAGGAGCCCACTTTCAGAGATATGTTTTTTTGTTTCTGTGCAAAACGAACCGTTGGCACGCATCTGGTCAGCCTAAACTGGTGTTGGCATTTGACTGTAGGCCACTGAATGTCTTCGCCGCGCCTTCAAGCTCACATGGTTCATGATGGTGATGGTGAACATGATGTGGTAAAGACAGATCACGTGGTTTCAGAAGCATCGCGCGCATGCAAAGGCGTAATGTTTTGAATGGAAGCGTTTCTCAGCACCTTTTCGACCGTTTCTGTCTTAAAATTTTGGACCGTCAAGGTCGCAGGCACTTGGTTCAGTCTAAGTTGCAATACAGACGCGAATGACCGAGATGCCGACATTTTCAGCTGTGAAACCAAGTCCTGGTCAGAGATCGTCCTTTTTTTGGTTTCATCCCGCGGGGTGCTGCCAAACGTTCACATCACAGTTGGGGTGCAGATTCTCAAGCCTCCGTTCAGAAAAGATTCTCCAGCGGAGTAGCGTGGTCAGAAGTGACGCCCAACTGGGGCCGCGAATTGGTTGTTGATCAGAAGGTTTTTCCTTTTTTTCCTGAGCAGCGTGTCCACACTCAGGGGTTCTTACGGTAAGAGTTGAGGCCGGTGATTGATCGAGGTGCTCAGTCTGGGTTCTCGCCCCTTTTCCTGTAAAGTCTCATATAAAATGGCCCGTCTCATACAAAATGGCCCTAAATTTGCTCTTGTGACATGTCCATGTGCATTGCGAATGTGCAGGCTCGCGGAAAATATGCGGTGCGAGTTTGGCTTGCTCTTGATCTGCGGCCCTTGACTTGTAAATTTCCGGATAAAATGGTTCTTGTCACATGTCCATGTGCGCATTTCGAATGCGCAGGTTCGCAGAAAGTCTGCCGTGCGAGTTTGGCTCCCTCTTGGTCTGTAAAGTTCCGCATAAAAGTTCTCTCGTGACTTGTGACACGTTCATGTGCATTTCGATTGTGCAGGCTCGCACAAAGTGTGGGTCCCGGTCTTCGGATTGATCGTCCTCCTCAACATCATCATCCTCAACATCATGATCCTCCTCCTCCTCCTCCTCCTCCTCCTCCTCCTCAACAGCATCATTCTTAACATCATCATCTTCCACTCCCTTGACCTCATCATCCTTAACATCATCAACCTCCACCTCATCTTCTGCAACATCAGCATTATCATCCTTTTCATTACCCTCATCAACCTTATCATCCTCAACATCACCATCATCCTCAACATCACCATCATCATCATCACCACCATCATCATCATCATCATCCTCTTTCTCAACATCCTCCTCCTCCACCCTATCATCATCCGCTTCATCTTCCACATTATCATCCTCATCATCATCCTTAACATCATCAGCCTGCGCCTCATCATCCTTGACATCATCACCCTGCACCTCATCATCCTCAACATCATCACTCTGCACCTCATCATCCTCAACATCATCTTCCGCAACATTATTTACATCTTCACCATCACCATCACTATCATCATCATCATCACCACCACCATCATCATCATCATCATCATCACCATCATCATCATCATCATCATGATCATGATCATCGTTTTCATTTGCATACTCCCTTGATCTTATCTTGTAAGATTTCGTGTGTCCCTCCCTTTCCGGGCTCCGTCCATGTCATGTCCGGGCCACAGGGCCATGGGCCCGTAGGCCTGTAGGCCCGTGGCCCGTAGAGGTCCGTAAGGCCTGTAAGGGCTCTCGAGGGCCCGTACCGTAGGGCCCGGGGCTGTCCAGAGGACGCTTCTCCAATTTTTTGAACTTGACAACGTCAAAAATGAAGCAATTCTGCGAGACTTCCTCAGTTATCGAAGTTGGCAGCATCAAAAACGAAGCACTTCTGCGAGATTTCCTTCGAAAATAGAAAGTTGAGTGCAGAGCTGGCGACCTGGTACCAATGCGTTTTGCGATTTTTCCAGGCCAAGGCTCAGTGATGCCAGGTCTTACGAAGTGCTGCACTTGTCACGCAAAATCATCTTCGCAAAACTGAAGATCTCATGCTCCAAAATGCAACCCCTCTCAGGAAATGAGCGCGCGGACCTCCTAACATCTCTGATGAACATGTCTCTTGTATTGCGCCTGCTACGGAAATGCATCTTTGCAGATCCCCTTCAAATGTCTTACGCCTGCCAACGCTTTTGAAACTGCTACAAAACCTTCACATTTTTGCTGACTTTTGACAAGGTGCACAATCCCTTGCGCCTGCCAGGCGAAACGACATCTAAACGTCCAAAAGTGGTCCAAGCACGGTGTGTTTTGTACATTTTGACTTGGAAATGTGCTTCGCCCCACAACGGCGTGCACTTTTTCGACATCTCAACTTCCAAAGTGCTCCGAGCATGGTGTGGTTTGTACATTTTGACTTGGAATGTGCTTCGCCCCACAGCGGCCTGCACTTTTTCGACATCTCAACCCAAAAGTGTTCTGAACCTGCTGTGTTTTGCGCATTTTGACTTCGAAATGTGCTTCGCGCCACAAAGGCGTGCACTTTTTCGACCGCTCAATTCCTAAAAGTGCTCCGAAGCTGACGTGTTTTGCGCATTTTGACTTCGAATTGTGGTTCGCCACAACAGCGTGTAATTTTTCATCTCTCATCTGGCCAGATGTCTCCGCACCCGCCGCTTTAGCGAGCCTACTTTTCGCCCCTCCGGAGCCACAAAACATTGGAAAACACAGTGTTTCGCGACTTTGCTACCTTTTCGCGCACCTGCATCTTCTTTCTTCTGATTCTTTGTCTTCTCTGATCTTCTCTCTTCTTCTCTTCTCTTCTCTTCTCTTCTCTCCTCTTCTCTTCTCTTCTCTTCTCTGACTCTTCCCACCTCTGCTTTTCCATCTGTCCATATTGTCGCAAGTTTGGCTTCTAAACTTCCTTCGGCTATGGTTATGTACTACCCACTTACAGCCCTCAGGAAACATGCTGCGGCAGAGACTTGTCTGCAATTCCGATGACATGATGGGGCATTGGAGAGATGGCATGGAGGGATCGATCTGCCAGATCTGAGGTTAATTTGCAAGAGCCAGGAGGAGAGGCTCTCCGCAACTCAGTTTGAAGCAGTTTTGAAGGATCGATCTGGAGCCAGTGACTATGGCACTATGGTCATGGCATCCCCTTGTAGGAGTCCAAACCCATGCCGTGGATCAACCAATCTGCTGGTAAGAATGCAGCCTGCAGTTCTTTCACGACAATTTTTGATTGGAACCTCAACATGGGTGACATTTTGCACCCACAAAATCGGTGAATTTGGGACTCACACGTGTCTTGTCATATCTCAGGCAGAAGCGGCACTTGAACACGCCTGGATTGTTCGAAAGGCAGAAAAAACTAGTGGCTGCTGGTCAGGAATTATAACTGCAAAGTGCGGAGAAGTGATGAAAAATCAACAGTTTCATGTGTGATCATGTGTGTATTTCACGGAAATCAGGTGTAATCTTGTCGTATCAGCAGGCTTGCAGTCAAGCTTGCGCAGAAGTGCAAATTGATTGTTTCATTTCAAGGATTTGATCATGATTGGCTGCTTCGCTGAGGTTCGACAAAGAAGAAGGACAGAGTTGCTTGGTATGTAAGGTTTCAACAATTCATCGCTGGAATAGTATCCATTATCATCCATTATCATCCATTATCATCCATTATCATCCATTATCATCCATTATCATCCATTATCATCCATTATCATTATATTTATTTCCAAGGACAGTTATAATTACTGGAATAGTTTTCATTATCATTACAATTACCATATTTCAGCAATCCATCTTCAGCGCACAAGCGAAAGAAGTGCGGTGTGTTTTGTTCCTTGAAACTTCCAACGGGTACCGCGACAGGTTGCAGAGGAAGGAGATGACCCGCCAAATCCTGGGAGCTACGCAGGACAGGTGATGCGGTAAACCTCATGAACCAGCCCCAAATTTAGCAGACATTGGTGTTATAAAGTGTATAAGCCCATATAAACCCTCAAGAATTGGAGTTTTTGGGTTTACACACCTCTATCTGTCCATATATATATATACTTATTGTATATAATACTAATTAATACTATGAATAATATGTATGGTTTCTACAAAGTTGTTCGTTTGCTGCGGCATGTAGGTTACCTCGACTCATTGAGCTAGTCGTTTGAATGGTCTGATTCACTTCAACAGTTTAAATTTTAGGCACCAAGACATCACTGAAACATATTAGCATATAGCAACCCTTGTCATAGATAGAACAGTTTTTTTAACCCTTGAAATTTGAGGTAAATATCATCTAATGTGAGTATAGCAATTGTAAACCATCCCCAATTTTACCCTTTTATGGCTGGGTATGAACCATCAAAACATCGGTGGTTTATGACATTGCTTTACTAACATTAATATGTTGAAAACATCTAGGCCAACACTTAAGATCATTATCTAGGTTTAGGTGCCTTATCTTATCTAGGTCCTATGGTTTAAGTTTAAAGGCTTCTATTATTCTGTGTTGGTTTATAGTAATGCCACAAGAAAGAAAAACCATAGAATCCCACTGAAATAGTGATGGTTTACTTTTCCAACTTTATGGGAGCTACTATAGTTTTTAGGCAAACTAATTGAGGTATCCCCCCCAACATGGACAAACACAGGCTGTATGGATTTGTTTGAGAGTAGGGTACTCCCATTCCATCCATTGGTTCATGTTGGCCTTTACAGCATGATTTGATGACCATTAAAATGGTTTGTAAATACCACAGTGTCAGACAGTCCCATAACCATGTCACGTTGGTCATATATATACCGTATCCCATTAGTATCCATCATATCCCATTGTATACCATATGGTAATTCAATGAAAATTTAGATTAGATTATATAATCACATATAAATGGGCCATTTCGCATAGCGATGTTAAAGTATTGAAGGGTATTTCGCATTAATATCTCTATTATCTTGCTTCAATCCCCAAAACACATCACCATCACATCCAATGAAAAGTCCCATTAAACCCAACCATTTTGGTGCCTACAAGGTGACGACCCCCCAGTTATGCTTGTTGGTTTAAAAACGCATCAACTAGTTCATTGCATTCCCCAAGCTGACCAAGTTCATGAAGTTCGACCTGCGTCAACTTAGCTATCGTGCCACGTGGCCTCATATCCCAACTTATGGGGGCTGAAATGCCCATGGTCATACCCATTTGTAGCCTCAACGGCACCCCCGAGCAGATGATATATCCAATTGCATTTCCAGTTAATATCCTATCACATTCCAATCAATCAGCATTTGTGGTAGGATACTATATATATATATATAGATACCGTATAGTTGTATCCCATTAACATCTATTATCGCATGAAATTCCCATCAAATCCCATAACAATTCCAATTAAATTGATCGTTATATCCCATTAATATCCTATCAAACACCATTTTTGGTAGGATATGTATATATATATATATATATATACAAATATACATATATATAAATAACAAATATATATATACATATGTATATACTCAAATGCACACACATGCATATCCATTACCTATATCGACATTTTTGGTAGGCCACGCTTGCTACACCATGGGTTCATGCCCCGATCGCTTCAGAGGAGATGTCAAAAAGCCGCCACCGATGCATCTCGGTCCCAGTCTCTAAGAAGGTCACCCCATGAATCGTGAATAAACCATGTAGACATGTATATCATTGTATATATATATATAATATAGATATATAGGTAAATCTATATATGTTTGAACTGGATCTTTTTGTGAATTTCAATGGGATTTAACCATGATAGTGGTTGATGGGGGTTTAATCACCCCAAATATCGGAATATCAGACATAGGAGGTCGTACTACCTAATCTATTCGGGATTATGAAAACCCAGAAGTAACGGATACTGGGCTAACTATTCACCAACCAGTATTCTGGTCGCTTTGCGATCACGACTGCACCGGAATTGTTTGCTCATGGCAGAACGTGTAGGCTCTCTCAGAAAGACTAAATTACAATAAAGCTTACGTAAAACCTGTTTGTAACTTGAATTTTGAAACTTTGTGCGATCAGTATAAACTTTTACTTCTTTTTAGGGTCAAGTAAGTATAGATCAAAGTTATCCCAGACACAGACTTTAACGTTCTAAAATCCTCTTAGAAATCCTATTGTGCGATTGTTTTCCCCCAATGGGCTCATTTGTTGGTTTTGGGACAACGTTCACTCATGTTGAGCCTAAATGGAACCATTTTGACCCCATGTAGCCTGTGTTCAGGCAAGCTAGGGCCCAAAATGGGCCTATAGAGCCCACCGGCTCTCTCTATCTCTGGTTCTCTGTGGTACATCTACACATCCAATGACTCGTAATACAATGTATCTGAATAAATTATAGCGACCTCACTGCGACCTCACTGGAATCATGGTTAATAAGAGGAATCGTCCCAAAATGGCCTTATTTCAGGTTAGCGCATTATTATAATTTACCCAGAATATATGTTGTGTCATCTGTATCTATGGTGTATCTATGCAATGATATTTACATCGTGGTCTTGGGAAACAGGAATCTCCAGTCTTTCTCTCGAGGCCAAGTGATCCCGGATAAGTCGGAGCGAAAAAAACTCCGCGCAGCTGACATCCCCCGTCGCCGCCAATACAAAGTGATTTGATGTTCGGACAACTCTTGGAATTCCATGAGGAGGGTCCGGTTTCCTGCATCTCGAAGGTTTCACCACAGGTTTGCCAATTTCAGCCATGTTTTTTTTCGAAAAAGTCTTTGGCTGCCGTTGGTTTTGGCATAATGCCGTGGATGACGTGGATGGTCATCTCTCCATTGCTGGGGGTTAATCATGTTAATGCAGGCATTGGGCTAATGATGGTGGGATGACCAGGGCCCCCCAAAGCCTACTTGACAATGGCACTAACTGGAGGTGACTGATTATGCTTGATGAGATTGCTGAAGCATTGGTGGGGAAAAGCTGGGAGTGACCATAGAGAAGTAGCCTCTGGTGTCATCAAACGTGGGAAAATCCTTGAAGTAAATGGTTGGAGGTTGAAATGCTGAGAATGTCATGAAACTAAATGAAGGATTGTACAAATACTGCAGCAAAGAAGGGGCATGTTGAATAGGGTGTGGTGATGTGTGGTGCTTCGGGCACTTTCATTCTGTCGGGTAGGGTTAATTAAACAATGTAGGCAGCATTTGAGATCCTCAGTTCCCAATCGATAGTTCACAATTGTAACATATTGTAACTAACAACTATGGCAATAGTAATGAAGTTCTCTAGCTATGTTCACAACATTGTTGCGCATTGTGCCATTAGTATACGCAACTAGTCAATTATTTCATTGATTATGAACTGGTAGAAAGAACTTCCCCTTCATTAATAGATCCGGACGTTTGCCCGGAGCCTATTTTTTTCTCGCGCGAAACGACCGGAGTTTTCAACAGACCCTACAAAGTCGTGGAAGGAATCCGACGAAGTCGTGGAAGGGTTCTTGACGTAAATTTCTGGTTCTCCCGGATCCTAGGTTTTCTCGCAGAAAGCGGCCCTTTTGCATGTATATATCCTTTTGTTATGATGTAATGTGATGGAAGAAAATAAAACATTATCTAACCATTATAAGACCTTTATACGTATTGTTTGAGGGGGTGGCAGACATGTATCCATGTGCAATGATGTAATATGATGGAGAAAACGGGAGATGATGTGAGCGCGTGGCGAACGTCTGCTTCTGCAGGCAACATCAATATACGAGAATTTGTCAATTAAGATTCACTAGTGTGGTCAACCGTAAACCAATGGATTGGAGGCAAAATCGAAACCGGAAACCATCGATTTTCCCATTCTTTCTATGTTTTTTTCCTGTAAAATTTACAGGCAATCCATTGAGTAAAGCTATCAATGGATAAGACTTCCCAAGGAGGCGCCGGGGCCGCTGGCTGCGGACCTTGCGCTGTCCGTGGAGTCCAATTGGTCCAAGGTGGAGGCGATGACCTCATCAGAGAACCAACCATATTAGGAGAATTCCAAAAATGGAGGATCCTCATGTCACCATAGCTGCATAGCTCTACTAAGTCATGGATGTGATGACTGGATGATTTGAGGGTCCCGTGACAAAACGAAACCGCCCTAATATGGCTGTGGGTCAAAACGTATTGGTAGCACTTTGGATGGTAGTGGTGACCAGTGTGTGTATAAACCATTTCGGTAATGATGGTTCATTGGGGGTACAAGGTGTTGACCCACAACCAAGCATTTTTTTTGGGACATTTCGTGGAATATGGAAACTTGCCATGGGATATAGTGCGCAGACTTCACCTTGAGATGAGAACACCAGATGTTTCTGGCTATTTTCATGGAGACATGTTGATGATGATGATGATGATGAACCAGCGGATGGAATGGGATACACGATGGACAAAAGCTAGTTGGAGAGACTTGGAGACACCCCAAATCAGGAAGTGCCGCAGACGGAAGTTGGAAAGGACCTAAATTGGATGAGGGGAACATTTGGAGGAAACCTGAGGCTTTCGGGGTAACATCATGGTTTCGGTAGATTTTCGCAAGTTAAACAATCCATTGATTTCTGGGTTTTTGTTTAGTTGTTTGTAGTACATACTTCTCATTGATTCTTGGGTCCATTGCTCCAAATCGTAACGACACTACATAGGCCTTGAATTGTGACCCATGGCCATATGTGTCATGGTCAGGTGGATGAAGTTCAACCCACTTTGGAGATGGTTATCACCTCACGTAGGGATGGCCAGGGACCCTCAACGTAGTCGCAGGAGATCTCTGCTGCTGCGCTGCTGCGCAGCGCCTTTCATCAGTGCAGCTTGATGCTTCACGATGGACAAGGTGACTCAGGGGGAAAGCTCCAAACCCAAGGCATTGGCCAAAAAAGAATTGTGTCGCGAAGAAAGGCATTGTCCGAGGGCATTTGCTGTTGTTGTTGTTGTTGTTGTTGCTGTTGCTGTTGCTGTTGTTGTTGTTGTTGGTTGTTGGTTGTTGGTTGTTGGTTGTTGGTTGTTGGTTGTTGGTTGTTGGTTGTTGGTTGTTGGTTGTTGGTTGTTGGTTGTTGGTTGTTGGTT
>Ga0126342_10000892_pt1:32500-37716 | contig 37716 bp, 21 predicted proteins | sample Cyp1metagenome_FD_92528 | JGI IMG/M metagenome (GOLD analysis project Ga0126342, IMG submission 92528) | Coral microbial communities from Lord Howe Island, Old Settlement Bay, Australia - Cyphastrea 1 metagenome | ecosystem: Host-associated > Invertebrates > Cnidaria > Coral ... | reverse complement strand
CTGGCGACTGACTATGTGCTGTTCTACCCTATAGAATATAGAAGTGGTACTAGTCCGAAACCAGGGTCAAATGTATTATTCCCTAGCGCGCTCCCCCTTGCGTCTGCCGGGGTCGGCGGATATGCTGTAGAGACACCACATCTACAAAGCATAGCACGGACACCTGGTAACTGCCAGGCTCCAAGGCTCTCCAACAGCAGCCGCACGCGTTCACCCTCCGCGGGCTCCGGATCGTGCGCCTTGCGGAGATGCCCACAGACACGCTGCGTCATCCCTGTACGAAGGGCTCATATATCACCTACAGAAGGCCTCCAGTGGGTACATGGGTAGATATACAATGCTTTACACACACATACATACAGACATACATACGTACATACGTACGTGCAGACAGACAGACATATACGTACATACGTACATACGTAGATACATACATGCATGCATGCATACATACATGCATGCATGCATACATATGTACATCCGTATCATATATATATAGAGATACTGTATATAGATGATTTGTGGATTTGATGAATGCTAAATCAGCTTGTTTGCCACAATAGATGGTGCAACTTTCCACTTTAGGGATGGCTGACCACCCAGTTCATACCGCAAAGGTTATCTCTCCATGAAGGAACCAGCATTGCGGTGGACTCTTGGGATTCTAAACGTAATCCTATTTGAATATCTTTGAATTATGAATTTCATATATATATATAGCTATAATATCTATGATATAGTTTGTGTTTGAGTTTCTTTAGTTTCTTGATAATCTAGACATTCCTTTGACAATCTTTTGCCCGGTCCAGAAACACTTCCGAATTCCAATAGGATTTGTTGGTCAGGTACCAAGCAAGGAGAGCCGCCGCCAAAGCAAAAGCAGCAGCTGCAGCAGCAGAAGCTTGAGGGCCGAGCCCTCATTTTCTGCTCATCGCTTTTTCACTTGCTGTATTCCAATTAGGATACAAGGATATAGCCAACGTGGGCGCCAATCCAAGGGAAATGATGAAATGTCTGCTGAAAAATCATATGGGATTGGATCGTATCGGCTTGCTTGAAATCAGGGTACCCCATTCCATCTCATGCTTGACAATCAGGTTCCCAACTAATATATATGGAAATAGTAACGTTGAGATATCCCCGCAGCCCCCATTTTTGAGCCATAGAAATGTGCGCAGAGAACTTCGCACCTTTGAGGCACCAGAGAAACTGGGACAACAATCTCGACTTTTCGGGGAGCGACAAAAAAACGCCGATTTGCTGTGGTCAACCGATCGGGGCCAAAACGCGTTTGGTGGATCTTCAGAGACAGACCCTTGGCAGCTTTCACTAATAAAACGATGGTTTTGATGACTTGAGAAATTTGTTCATCACCTTTAACTCCTCCACCAACATTCAAGATATTCAAGACAATCAACGTCGTCAAGTACAAAAAGAACAGGGAAACTACAGGGAAAGTATAGGTAAAGGACATGATTGGAAATATTGGAAGCTTTATTGGAAGCGATATAAGGCACGACATGTTACGAGATTCGACTGAAGTGCGCCAGGCCAGCCTGCACGGAATGAGTACAGAAACATTGCGGAGGCCGGAGCCCCACGTCGAACGGATTCGAAAGATCTTGAACATCTTTAACGCTAAACTCCGTCCTTTGAGCTAAAACCTATTTATTGGTCTTGCTCGTAGCAAAACTGGTTCCAACAACGAAACGTTCTATTGCTGAGAGTAGCTGCACAAGTAGCTGCACTGTAGCTCCTCTTCAGCCTTTTGCTGGTCGAATTGAAAGGTACCCTCTGCTCTCCAGGGTACTTCCAGGATACTTCCAACGAAATGCCAGTTGGTCGAGTGAACATGTCCGACAGGGGGATTTTCATGGATTTTCCAACGTTTCTGGAAGCGTTGGAACATTGGAATCCATCGTCGATCCACCAGGTAGAGGCCAGTTCCTGGGCCTCTGCGAGGACCGATGCAATTTCAGCAAGGGAACCCATAGTCATACTGTTGACACAGATACGGCTGAAATATGCTGAAATAGTTGCAAGATGTGATCCATGCTTTATGAAATATATGAAATATATGAAATGGATTGTAATCAAATGTAATCAAATGTAATCAATAGACATCTGATGACATCTGATGACATCTGCATTTTGTTTTGTTCCTTTCTGATCTTTCTGCCTTGCGGCCAGGAGGGATCCTGCAACAGGTCTCCCTGTGGCTGGGCCAGGATGGAGCCGCCAGCCCGGCGATGAAGATGAGGAAAATAGAGGACATGAAAACGATATTATGCTATACAATAACAATAATAATGATAAATAATAATACTAAGAAATAAAACATGGATTAATAATAATAATAAGAATAATAAGAATAATATATATATATATTTATTTATTTAATCAATAGATTTCAGATGTTTTGCGATGCCGAGTTTCAGGCCACCAGTTTATTCATGTTTGTTCGCGAGTTTGGGAGAGCAATTTTAGTGTTTTTTCGCCCACAGTAGTTGGTTTGCACTTGACTGCTTGACGGTATTCCAACAAGATTGATCCATCATATTGAAATACATGAAATACATGCACAGTCGGCGGTGCATGAAGGGTAACTCTTTTCTTTTTGAAAGGAGTATTATCATATTGGGTGTGTTTAAACAACACATCAGCCATCATCAGTCTTATTTGCATCAATTGTGCTGAGATTTCCAAGGTGTGCGCCACATGCCAACGCTTGGGGCACCCACTCTGTGGGCTCAGGAGCGGCCCAGAAATCCAATCGAACAATGGCGAAATATCGAGATGGAACATGATGGAACGCTACTTCAGAATGGACATAGATTTAGATTATCATTCTGAAAACAGTGACATAGTATGGCATATCCCCAAGATTAATTATAGGCGACTCCCGACATTTACAGATATTCTGTTCCATCCCCAAAGATGTAATGAATGGGCCCCTCTTTTTTTGGTTCAGGGATAAGTTGTTAATGTTGTTCAAGCCTTGCAGGTATTGGATCAGCTTGCGGGCTGCCTGGCTAAGGCGCAGCGAATCACCTGAGAATTGCCAACCCCAAACAGGCGGATACAGGTGATTTAGGATGGTTGGGAAATGTTACCAGCTTCGGAAGCCTTTCTTTTTTTTTGTTGCACTGCTGTGGCAGGTTGCCTGAACAGCTGGTGGCAGAAGAGCCCAAAAGCTTTGAGGACCCGGCTATGATGCGATGGCACGAACAGAAAAAAAACAACATTGAGGGAAAAAGATGGAAAAGGAAAATACAAACCTTTGACATCCACTGACCACTTTATTGTGTACATTTGTTTACATTTTTATGTTTCTCCATGGAACAGTTTTTTCCTTCACTTTGTGTACGACGTGCACATATGATCACATATGCATATTATGCGTACTGGTCCAATACTGAGGTCAAGCAGCTATGCAGACATAAAGCCTAACCAGCAACCAAGTGGTTTTTTGGTCTCAGTAAAACATGGCGCAAGGCAGATCCAGCTGATTCCAGCACTCGGAAACCAGGATCCTGGCTCCATCCAAATCGCTCGACAAGCAGAGATAGGTGCCGCTGACACTGCTGGATAGCCAAACTGCCACTGAAAGATGCCGATTTAACTAGCTAAAATGCTGATATGAGATATCATTGATATCATGTTGAGATTTCACCACTCAATGCGAGTGTACAAGAACAAACGGGGCTCGACGCTCCGCCCGTCAGTTGAAATCCATGATTTTAATTTTCGGAACGGTTGTGTGCACCTCCTCATGTTGCAGTACTTGAGGCATCTTGAGGCTTCAAGATCTTTGTATGACATTCGATGGTCACCAGCACCGGTGACGATGCTACGCATTTGCTCCGCCGTATCGGGCGATGAGCTAACACTCGTTGATGCAGAAGACTTCCAAGGGAAGTCCTCCAAAGAGCTGAAATCATTCTTGACGGCTCAGCTCGGACATCCGCGATTTCGGCAAAGGTTATTTGATGAAAAAGACAAGGAGATTGATGGTGATAATCTTGCCTTGAGTCCTCAGAACATACAGCTTGTGGTCTTGGAATTATTGCCGCCAGATCCCAAACAAGACAAGAACTTCTTGTCTGCATGTTCCCAGAACCAACTGGACAAGGTGGAAGTCTTTCTGCAAAAGCCTCAAGATCCAAATGTGAAAGACCAGGACGGCATGTTTGGCATGCATCACGCTGCACTGAGAGGTCATGATCAGTGCGTAAGCTTGCTGCTTGAAGCATCCGCAGACCTAGAGGCCAGACACAAGAGCACTGGCAAGACAGCCCTACATTTTGCGGCTCAATGTGGTCATGCCACACTCGTTCGCTTGTTGGTGGAGAAAGGGGCTGACAAAGATTCCCTGACCGAAGATGAGAACCATGTCACGGCAATGCATTTTGCTGCCTCTGAGGGCCATTTGGATGTTCTTCTTATGCTTATTCACCTCAAGGCTGCCGTCGATGTCCCAACGATCAATGCTGGCGCCACCCCTCTGCATTTTGCTTCGCTCAGCGGCCATGCAGATGTCGCCTATATCTTGTTGAAACAAGGCGCTGGTGTCGAACTTGAGACTCAAAATGATTCAAGTTTGGATAGTTTGGATAGTTTGCATAGTTTGGGTTACCGGCCCACGGCCACAGCTGCTCCACACCCAGCTGCCTGTCTGGCACACCTTGGCTCAGCACCCCACGCCCCAGCACAACACATCACAGATTCCTAATTTGTGGGTAAATTTATAGATTTGGAGGTGCAAACAGGTAACAGGAACCTTCTCATCGTGTTTTCATCAATAACCTTTCGAAGATCAATTAGGGATTACGGATTAGTAATGATTAATGTGTTTAATATGGTTTGATACTTAACATGGATTAAGAATCTTAAGAATGATTAATCCATGGCCATCCATGGCCATCCATGGCCCATGGACCATGTTTTGTTTTGCGAAATGCACCCTGGAACCAGGTGCCAAGACCGAGAGTGCCACCTACGACATTGCTGCTACACCCTTGCATATGGCAGCGCGGAAGGGGAATCTGCTTGTTTGTGAGGAACTGGTTAAGGCCAAGGCAAACATTGATGCCATTTGTACTTATGATAACTCCCCGCCTATTCGAGTGGCGGCACAGAATGGGCATAACAAAGTTGTACGATTTCTGCTCAAACAGGGAGCCTTGAAAGACCAGAAAGACCCTGCTCTGATGCCA
>Ga0126342_10000892_pt1:10000-27500 | contig 37716 bp, 21 predicted proteins | sample Cyp1metagenome_FD_92528 | JGI IMG/M metagenome (GOLD analysis project Ga0126342, IMG submission 92528) | Coral microbial communities from Lord Howe Island, Old Settlement Bay, Australia - Cyphastrea 1 metagenome | ecosystem: Host-associated > Invertebrates > Cnidaria > Coral ... | reverse complement strand
GTCATTTTGGGCCGCATGAAGTTAACTCTTCAGTCTATCCCGCCAGCTTTGTGGTGACTTCCCAGCTGATGTAACATGGGCCTGCGCTTGTAGACTAGAGCCTGATCTGAAGTTGAAGAGGCTGGAAGATTCGCACCAAGAGTTGGGTTCTTGAAATTTGAAGATTCCAGCGAAATTATCCTGGCAAGAGGCCCCAAGCAGTGTGTAGTTAGGATTCTCAAGGGGAAGGTGGAAAGGACCTAAAATCATCAGTGGCTGCAAGCTAGCAAGACAAGAGCGACCCTAGTAGTGAAAAGAAGAGATACCAGGTCAGATTCTGCAAGTTCCCTTTGTGAAGATCACTGCAGAAGATTGCGCGCAAGATCTCCTTGAGAGGTTCTCTGTAGAAGCTGCTGTGCAAGATCCCTGTGTAAGGCTAGCTGTACAAGTGTTGTCTATAGGAGATCTCCACAGAAGATCTTTGTAAAGGATCTCAAAGTAAGATCTCTGTTCAAGTTATCTGTAAGTGAGCTCCGAGCAAGACCTCTGCTCTTCACTGGGTCCCTGTATAGGATCTCCATAAGAGATCTCCTGGCAAGATCTGTCTACAAGATCTCTATGAGAGCTCTCTCTATGCACAGATCTCTTTAAGAAGTCTCTTGGTACCAAGACCTCTGGACAAGATATCTATAAGAGATCTCTCGGCAAGATCTCTTTATGAGATCTCTGTACAAGCTCTCTATAAAAGCCTTCTTGGCAAGATTTATGTAAGAGACCTCTGGGCAAGATCTCTGCAACAGATCTCTATGCAATGTCTCTGTACAAGGTCTCCAGAAGAGGTGTCCTGGCAAGATTTCTGTACAAGATCTCTATAAGAGGTCTCTTGGCAAGACCTCTGTAAGGGTCCTCTTGGCAAGATCTCAGCAGATCTCTATGCAATGTCTCTGTACAAGATCTCTTTATGATATCTCCTGTGCAAGCTCTCTAGAAGAGTTCTCTTGGCAAGATGTATGTAAGAGACCTCTTGGCAAGATCTCTGCAACGCATCTCTATGCAATGTCTCCGTACTGGATCTCCAAGAGAGGTGTCCTGGCAAGATCCCTCTACAAGATCTCTATAAGAGGTCGTTTTGGCAAGACTCTTGAAGAGATCTCTCTAAAAGAGATCTGAGAGATCTCAAAGTAAGATCTCTGTTCAAGCTCTCTGTAAAAGATCTCTGAGCAAGATCGCTGCTCGCTTCACCAGGTCTCTGTACAAGATCTCTGTAAGAGGTCTCCTGGCAAGATCTCTGTACAAGCTCTCTAGAAGAGTTCTCGGGGCAAGATCTCTGCAAGAGGTTTCTTCGCAAGATCTCTGAACAAGATCTCCATAAGCGGTCTCTTTGCAAGATTTCGCTACAAGCTCCCTATAAGAGGTCTCTTGGCAAGATTTCTGTATGAGATGCCTCGTCTTGTGCGAGCCTGCGCAGTCAAAATGCACATGGACATTTCACAAGAACCATTTTGCGTGGGAATTTACAGGGGGAATGCCGTATGCTTCGACCGCGACACCCGTTTTGTGCGAGCCTGCGCAGTCGAAATGCACATGGGCATTTCACGAGTCATTTTATGCGGAAATTTACAGGGAATTGGCCGGACACGGATGATACCACCTGGAACGAACACCGGGCCCTAACACCTACCGTAAGAACCCCTTCGGTGTGGCCACACTGTTTGGGGGAAAAAGGACTTATATAAATACAGTGGCTTACGTCGTGTTTCGTCGTGTTCGCGCGCTGTTTGAGTGAGGCTTTTCTGTGAATAGCTTGTTGATGGCCTGAGTCTTGCTCCCAATGAGGCCCTGGTGCGCTGATCGTAGCTGCAGCAGGCCAAGACATTCATCGCTGTTTGAAATAAATTTGGACAAAAAGTGATGATTCGCTTTACCCCACCATACCATGTCAATTTGACAGGGGTTCGGCCTGGGTACATTTTGAGGGCTGTAGGAGCAAGTATATAGTAAGGGACTGGAAGCTTACGCATTGAACGTTTTCGCGGATATTTCAAAAAGTCAAAGATTTCGACGCAAGCACAGCCTGGTAGCTCCAGGAATGGAAAGGACAGGCTGCTTTTGACCTGGGGCACAATAGAAATTTATGCAAGCCCCCTTTTGTCAGTTGTATCATCAAAAAACATATTCCCTACTTGCCTGACGACCTTTTATGATTCAATATATGAAGTCAATCGCCGACGTGCGGGTTTGAGGCACGCTGCCGGCGGAGAATGCGTCGGCGAGACGGTTGCAGGCGAAGGGACCCGGAATTAGTTTGGCCACTCAAGATGGAGACCCTGGAGAATCAGGAGAATCCGGAGAATCACAAGAAGTGCACAAGGCCCCTGAGCCCCAAAATCAAAGGACAATGAATTTTCACACTCAGCATGAATGAAAGGAAAGGAAGCCTGCAGCGCACAAGATCAACATAAGATGTCTGGTGTCCATCACCTGCGCGTGTCCTTGTTCCTGATGTTTCCTGCGATTGTTTTCATCACTGCTTGGAGGTAGCCCACACCTTCCTGATGTCAGAGCTGAAGTGTGAATATTGCTGCAAGGAGTCGGGTGGTTGCGGTGGGGTTTCTTCATATTGAACCTAAAAACTTGACAGACTTATACAGACTTCAAGAAATTGGCATGCATGTCGGCGCATGTCGGCGCCCAGGATTGCCAGAACCTCCTTTTCAGATCTTCCAACTCGCTGTGACGATTCCGCAGCTCACACGGCTTCAAGATGCACGGCAGTGGCTCAAAAGAGCCCGTCGCACGGACATGCGCATGCTTCCAGCCATGTATGGGCGGCCAACATGTCTGGCAGGATAGAGTGGTTCCTGAATTGGTTGCCTCCCCAGCTTCAAGAAAAATTGTTTCTGTTCGGTTAAAGTATTGAACGCGCTGTGGTGGGGAAGTTGAGCAAACTAGCAGGCTGTTTGCTTGTTGACGCAATCATCCAGGTCATAGTTCCTGCAGTGATGGAGGCGGAGGCAAAAGAGAATGCCACCTTAGAAATTGAAAAGAGATCAGGATGCAGAGAGGGTTGTGGCTCCCTGGAATTGCCTCTCACATGGCGCTCGTGGTGCGGGGGGCTTGATGTTAACGTTCCTTGCACTTGCTGCAGATGATGCTACGCTCGTGGGGTTCTTTGTTGGTGACGTCTTGCTCATGCAAGAATCCCAAGAGCGTAGCATCATCTGCAGCACGTACAAGAAATGCCAAGCTTTTCAATCATTGCAAGATAATAAAATTGCAAGTTTGTGACAGTTTTGATTTGGCGCTGATGAGGTGCTTGTGAATGCCCATGAAAACAGAAGCAGAGCAGACCCGGCAGGATTTTTCCTGAAAGTTTGCGCCGCGGCGGTTCAATCTACACAGTGACAGCGAGCCAGCGAAGAGTGAGGTAGAGGCAACAATCCGCAGACAGAATTTGGGAGGAGTTCCGGCGCTGCATGAAACCTGCGCCGCCTTGCTTGGAGACGCTGCTTGAGTGCTCGCGGCGAGGTCTGGTGCCCTGCAACCGTGTGGCCGGCGCGGCCTCTGCTTGAAGAAAGGTAAGGGCTTGTTGCGAAAAACGCTGTGCTACAACTATGCGTTTGAAGGCAGTGAGACAGAGATTTTGGCTCAGAATGCGGCGCGTGGGGTTGGTGATTGGGAAATCTTCTCGCTGCTTTCCCGCTGCAGCATCCCAAATAGTGCACAGGCGCAGTAAAGCTTTTTGGTGGGCAGAAGGGTCATTATTGCATCCCCCACTTCTAAGGTTGTGGCCCCCATGATGCTGAGTTTGGCTGTGCGAGTTGCCCGAGCTCAGAGAAACATGTAAAACATTGCCAAATTTCGCGACGCCAAACATTTGATCGCCGCAGAAAAGTGATTGTTTGGAAAAGGGGCGTGCTTTTGCTTTTGGAGTGATGGTTGCAAAATTTTGGCGTTGACAGCACGGGGCCGTTCAACAAGGGAAGCAGCTTGCTGCATATCACGCCGAAACCTTTCATAGCCGAACGTGCGGAGTATATCCCAAGAGAATGTAGCTTTGTTGAAAGGAAAACCATGCTTACCCCATGGTGGCCTTGCAATGGGAGGGTGGCACCGCAGTGCCATTAAAAACATCCTACTGTTTGCGATTTTGGCATGTTTAGCATGTCGCAAATGGGTCACGGGCATCTTGCACCCCAAATTTGCATATAAAGGAACAAAACAACTACGGTCAAAGGTTTATGGGTTGACCGGTTTGTAGCGCAAAGGTCACATGTCACATGTGGTGGTTGAATTTGTTGTTTATGGTTCTGATCATTGTATGGTTTGACTTGCCGTTTTGAATGTTTTACCGTCATATTCTTTTGGCACCAGCTCGTTCATTTTTGCCAGGAAGAGTGCGGGCATGTCTCTGCATTTTGGGCTGTGACATTTTGCAGGACCACGTGCTCGGTTTCAATATTTAGGCCTGGGACTGGTGCATCAAGGTTGCAAACCACTGGAATGGAACCTTGAGAAAATTCAATGGCGTTGGTTGCAAAATTGGTTTGGTGTTGAAAACCATTCGCATGCACTTGCCAGCATTTTCGCCATGCATGCAGGAGCAATGCCATGGAATTGAGACTTGCAATGTTTTGCGGGAATGCTATGAGAGGCAAGCATTCAGGAAAGGGTATAGGTATTGCAATCTGGGATGTTGATGTGTGGAAGTTATTCCTGTTTTGGAGAGCAGGTCTCCAAAATCATTTTTGGTTTACCAACAAAGTTGCGTTGTGTTCACATGTAAATTTTACAGTGATTTGGGAGGTTTGAAACGGTTTCGTGTTGGCGACTCTGCAAAGCAGAGTCTCATTTTTGAAATTGCATGTTGCGGTAGTCAGCAGGGGGCAACACAAAAACGTAAATAAATCGACATGTTACGAGAAATGTTGCGCTAGTTTGAACATGTTTGAAACATCATTTGCAAAACAAATCATTGCGAAAAGATGTGAAACCAAACATTTGCACTTGGTGAGTTGCGCTCAGCGTCCAGGATTGTGATGGATTGTGCGTATTGCAACGGTGATTTCTGCATGGTTGGCAGGGTGGACAACGAATCACCCAAAGGCTTTGACTTTGACTGGCAGTGCAAATTGATGAAGGCCTTCGAGGGTTTTGTGGGAACTCCAACCCGTCGCGAATGGGTTCTCAATTGAAGGGCTGCGTTTTTGTCGAGATGGTGGAGAGATTGGTGGCCCAATGGAGAGACTTTTTTAAATGAGAGTACGTGCATACTGACTATGAGTGATGGAGATCAATAATATTTGAGTGCATGTCCACCCCGATGCCTTCGTGCGATTGCTGCCCAGTGCATGGCCTACTGCTTGAAGCGGGAAGAGGCGGCAGCGGAGTTTTTCATGGAAAGGGATGGTCACCCAGAAATGTATATTTTTCTTGGCCCGTTTGATTTTTGCCGCTTCGAGACATTTCGAGACTCTTCGAGTTGTTTCGAGTTGTTGCACTACGTTTGTTGGGCTGGTGCGGAAACCTTGAAATCAACTGCAACGAGATTCATTTCTTTAGAACACTTTTTGTTTATGGATTGTGTATCGACCACTTCAGCCTCCTACAAGTAGACATTTGGTTACCAACGAATTCGTCCAGGTATGCAATCCGACTCATCAAAACTTCATTGTTGCTTGCCAAAATGGCGGGTTATTTTTTGGGATGAATGAATCATGGACAAATTGTTGCCGAAACAGAACCATCATTCTAAACAGACCCAATGATTGTCCTTTGAAAACTGAAATGCATACTGTATGATACGTGGATATACGCGGGTATTTGCCTGATCATTGAGGGTTCCACAGGTCCATCATACCTCAATCTTTGTTGGAAATTTAAAGAACATTTGGGAAACTCAGGTGTGAAAGGAGTGTTTCAGCTTTGGGTCCTTTATGAGAGAAACGGTTTTGGACAACGCTTGTGATCCATGCAAAGGGTAACAAACAGCCTGCAGGCTTTCCTTCACGCGTGGAGCATGGTTTTTATATTCACATCCACCTTGTTGGGTGCCAAGAAAGAACCTCGTGGCATTTTTCCGATGTTTGTGGATTGGCTCGACAAGACCAGCTGCATGGCTGGGATGCCAAGCTTTGCACAGCAATGTAGGGATCGTATGGTTTTGGCAAAATGATTGTGGCATATTTCACAGGCTTCGATACTTACGGTTGTGGGACAGCTGCATTGAGAATGGAAATATTGGTATGGGATGTATGGGCACACACTGACAATTTACCAAACTTTGACAAGCAGATTGCCCAATGGGTTTAATCGTCCCAAGCACTTTTCAGAGTCTCAACATTGGCATGACAGTATCATGCAGTGTAATTAATTGTAATTACAGTGTAATTAGATAGACCGACCCGATAGACCTATACGACATAACATACATACCATGGCCCTCTGGACCACCTGACCACCTCCTCATTGCGCCTCAGTGGTGTGGTCTGCTCCAATGCCGCGACTTGCTGGGTTTGGGCTTGGACCATGTGGCGATCTGAGAAATCCACAACCAGATTCAGTTCGAGATTGTCACACTCTTGCAGATTGGATAGATTGGAGATTGTTTTGGTCTTCACATGTCTTCTCTCACCTTGAAGATTTTCACCTGCTTTCATTGCAACCAGTGAGCATGCTTGGATCTGAAGCAGATCCAAACTGCAGCTCACGAGCACCAACGAGTGAAACTTCTCTCCCAACAATGCAAACACCTTTTTTTCAACAGCGTCATACTTTCCATCGCTTTCCTGCTTGTTGCGTAGGATGACATCCGTCTCTACAGCTGAGGCCTCTACTGGCTACCCTGGGCAGTTGGTAGCGGTGGAAGCGGTGCAGCGTTCACGGTGCAAAGGACACCATGGATGAACTCAACTGAGGACAACCACGAAACCACCACTGCATGAGCAGCGTGAAACTGTGAAACCTTGCTTTTTCCGACAGCTTCAAGAAAACAGGTTCTGTTCGACTAGGGTTTTGTCGGCCTTTGGAGCACTCTTCTGCAGACCTTGGGTGAAGGGCTGCTACTGGTATGCAGTCCACCCTCCAAAATTGAACATGTTGGTTCAATATGGTTTGAACTTGTAAACACGCATAGTACTTTCAATGTTGTCGTGGGACCCGTGTTGGGTTCACTACCTGTACCTACTTATCTGTGAGCAGCTTGACTGATGTTGACTGCAAACTTCTTGTGCTCGCTCGCTCTGTGTGGGTGTCCCAAGAACCTGGGACCCGACTGGCACGAAGTGACAGGATCTGCTCAACCCAAGTCGGATCTACGGCGAGCAGCCCGATGAAGCAGGCAGCATTTGATCTATGCAGTACCGGATGCGTCCCCACAACGCAAAACAAGGGTGGATGACAGGCTGGCTAAGGGAGAATAATTGGCAAATAAACATCAATAAACAGAATATTTGAATACGTGACTGAGCCATGCATGCTGTAGTGCTGTGGAGTATGGTCACCACGTCCAGGGCACTGTGCTCAGTTCTTCTTTTTCTTCTTCCCTGACCAGGTTAAAACCACGGACCAGAGCCGGCCAGGAGCCCAGTGATGGTTGTCGCTGACAACAATATATGTACATAATAATACATAATATATATATATATATGACACCCTAGGATCTGCATGGATTGTCGATGATAGTTTGAGGACTATGTCTTTTGGGCATTAACTAACAGCGTATTTTTGGTTGCCTGCCAATTGGTTATGGTTGAATGGGAACTCCATTCCGTATAGACACTCTGCATTTCAAGCAGAAGCGGAAATTGCAATGTTCAACCATGGAACAAAACTTTAATCTTATGCACCCTATGTTCGGGTTTCATGTGGAAAAGCTCAGGGGTTGTGTTGATCTTCTTCATGTGCGTGTTCTGTTCTCGTGTGCTGAAATGTGATCACGAAAACTCAATGAGCCGAAATCCACTTGACTTGGAAATCAAACATGCAACCGCATACGCCAGAACATCCCCTGCAAAGTGGCAAAGTGGGTAGGACATGGCAAGATCATATGAGCTGGGATATGCTGGGATCATACACTGAAACACCGATGCTAAGATGCGTTTGGAGTCCAGGTCAGTTGAAATCAAGCGGTGTAGTACAGCTACACGCGGCTGTGCAAACCAACACCCTTGGACCATGTACATTTTACCAACTCAACATGGAGATCGTGGAGTGTTTGCGAATTCGATATGCAAATTTATCTTGGAGAGTTTTCAAATTCTTCAGGTGTTTGTGCTTCCCTGTTCCAGCTCCGCATGCAAGGTCGTGATCACAGATTCTCACGGTACCCTGACCATTGAGAAAGCTGCCAGCAAGGACAGGGCCTCAACAGGTTTCAACCAGCATTGGTTTGCAATTCCATCGTCCAGGGATAGAGACAGTCTTGACAGGGAATCGCTTGTTGGACGGACTGACTAGAGCATGCTACCTTCAGAAGATGTTTTCTCATGACCATGGTCGCTCGCTTTTGTTTGTATATTGCCCTATAGATGCCTATAGCCTCAACTACTTGTCAGCAGTATGCTGGGTTGGGGACAACCCAAGAGTTGAACTTTGTTCCACAACTCGGGTCATTGCAAGCTACCTGCCGTTCTGGGAGGTGAATCATATCCACATATATATATATATATATATGTGGATATGATTCACCTCCCAGAACGGCAGGTAGCTTGCAATGACCCGAGTTGTGGAACAAAGTTCAACTCTTGGGTTGTCCCCAACCCAGCATACTGCTGACAAGTAGTTGAGGCTATAGGCATCTATAGGGCAATATACAAACAAAAGCGAGCGACCATGGTCATGAGAAAACATCTTCTGAAGGTAGCATGCTCTAGTCAGTCCGTCCAACAAGCGATTCCCTGTCAAGACTGTCTCTATCCCTGGACGATGGAATTGCAAACCAATGCTGGTTGAAACCTGTTGAGGCCCTGTCCTTGCTGGCAGCTTTCTCAATGGTCAGGGTACCGTGAGAATCTGTGATCACGACCTTGCATGCGGAGCTGGAACAGGGAAGCACAAACACCTGAAGAATTTGAAAACTCTCCAAGATAAATTTGCATATCGAATTCGCAAACACTCCACGATCTCCATGTTGAGTTGGTAAAATGTACATGGTCCAAGGGTGTTGGTTTGCACAGCCGCGTGTAGCTGTACTACACCGCTTGATTTCAACTGACCTGGACTCCAAACGCATCTTAGCATCGGTGTTTCAGTGTATGATCCCAGCATATCCCAGCTCATATGATCTTGCCATGTCCTACCCACTTTGCCACTTTGCAGGGGATGTTCTGGCGTATGCGGTTGCATGTTTGATTTCCAAGTCAAGTGGATTTCGGCTCATTGAGTTTTCGTGATCACATTTCAGCACACGAGAACAGAACACGCACATGAAGAAGATCAACACAACCCCTGAGCTTTTCCACATGAAACCCGAACATAGGGTGCATAAGATTAAAGTTTTGTTCCATGGTTGAACATTGCAATTTCCGCTTCTGCTTGAAATGCAGAGTGTCTATACGGAATGGAGTTCCCATTCAACCATAACCAATTGGCAGGCAACCAAAAATACGCTGTTAGTTAATGCCCAAAAGACATAGTCCTCAAACTATCATCGACAATCCATGCAGATCCTAGGGTGTCATATATATATATATATTATGTATTATTATGTACATATATTGTTGTCAGCGACAACCATCACTGGGCTCCTGGCCGGCTCTGGTCCGTGGTTTTAACCTGGTCAGGGAAGAAGAAAAAGAAGAACTGAGCACAGTGCCCTGGACGTGGTGACCATACTCCACAGCACTACAGCATGCATGGCTCAGTCACGTATTCAAATATTCTGTTTATTGATGTTTATTTGCCAATTATTCTCCCTTAGCCAGCCTGTCATCCACCCTTGTTTTGCGTTGTGGGGACGCATCCGGTACTGCATAGATCAAATGCTGCCTGCTTCATCGGGCTGCTCGCCGTAGATCCGACTTGGGTTGAGCAGATCCTGTCACTTCGTGCCAGTCGGGTCCCAGGTTCTTGGGACACCCACACAGAGCGAGCGAGCACAAGAAGTTTGCAGTCAACATCAGTCAAGCTGCTCACAGATAAGTAGGTACAGGTAGTGAACCCAACACGGGTCCCACGACAACATTGAAAGTACTATGCGTGTTTACAAGTTCAAACCATATTGAACCAACATGTTCAATTTTGGAGGGTGGACTGCATACCAGTAGCAGCCCTTCACCCAAGGTCTGCAGAAGAGTGCTCCAAAGGCCGACAAAACCCTAGTCGAACAGAACCTGTTTTCTTGAAGCTGTCGGAAAAAGCAAGGTTTCACAGTTTCACGCTGCTCATGCAGTGGTGGTTTCGTGGTTGTCCTCAGTTGAGTTCATCCATGGTGTCCTTTGCACCGTGAACGCTGCACCGCTTCCACCGCTACCAACTGCCCAGGGTAGCCAGTAGAGGCCTCAGCTGTAGAGACGGATGTCATCCTACGCAACAAGCAGGAAAGCGATGGAAAGTATGACGCTGTTGAAAAAAAGGTGTTTGCATTGTTGGGAGAGAAGTTTCACTCGTTGGTGCTCGTGAGCTGCAGTTTGGATCTGCTTCAGATCCAAGCATGCTCACTGGTTGCAATGAAAGCAGGTGAAAATCTTCAAGGTGAGAGAAGACATGTGAAGACCAAAACAATCTCCAATCTATCCAATCTGCAAGAGTGTGACAATCTCGAACTGAATCTGGTTGTGGATTTCTCAGATCGCCACATGGTCCAAGCCCAAACCCAGCAAGTCGCGGCATTGGAGCAGACCACACCACTGAGGCGCAATGAGGAGGTGGTCAGGTGGTCCAGAGGGCCATGGTATGTATGTTATGTCGTATAGGTCTATCGGGTCGGTCTATCTAATTACACTGTAATTACAATTAATTACACTGCATGATACTGTCATGCCAATGTTGAGACTCTGAAAAGTGCTTGGGACGATTAAACCCATTGGGCAATCTGCTTGTCAAAGTTTGGTAAATTGTCAGTGTGTGCCCATACATCCCATACCAATATTTCCATTCTCAATGCAGCTGTCCCACAACCGTAAGTATCGAAGCCTGTGAAATATGCCACAATCATTTTGCCAAAACCATACGATCCCTACATTGCTGTGCAAAGCTTGGCATCCCAGCCATGCAGCTGGTCTTGTCGAGCCAATCCACAAACATCGGAAAAATGCCACGAGGTTCTTTCTTGGCACCCAACAAGGTGGATGTGAATATAAAAACCATGCTCCACGCGTGAAGGAAAGCCTGCAGGCTGTTTGTTACCCTTTGCATGGATCACAAGCGTTGTCCAAAACCGTTTCTCTCATAAAGGACCCAAAGCTGAAACACTCCTTTCACACCTGAGTTTCCCAAATGTTCTTTAAATTTCCAACAAAGATTGAGGTATGATGGACCTGTGGAACCCTCAATGATCAGGCAAATACCCGCGTATATCCACGTATCATACAGTATGCATTTCAGTTTTCAAAGGACAATCATTGGGTCTGTTTAGAATGATGGTTCTGTTTCGGCAACAATTTGTCCATGATTCATTCATCCCAAAAAATAACCCGCCATTTTGGCAAGCAACAATGAAGTTTTGATGAGTCGGATTGCATACCTGGACGAATTCGTTGGTAACCAAATGTCTACTTGTAGGAGGCTGAAGTGGTCGATACACAATCCATAAACAAAAAGTGTTCTAAAGAAATGAATCTCGTTGCAGTTGATTTCAAGGTTTCCGCACCAGCCCAACAAACGTAGTGCAACAACTCGAAACAACTCGAAGAGTCTCGAAATGTCTCGAAGCGGCAAAAATCAAACGGGCCAAGAAAAATATACATTTCTGGGTGACCATCCCTTTCCATGAAAAACTCCGCTGCCGCCTCTTCCCGCTTCAAGCAGTAGGCCATGCACTGGGCAGCAATCGCACGAAGGCATCGGGGTGGACATGCACTCAAATATTATTGATCTCCATCACTCATAGTCAGTATGCACGTACTCTCATTTAAAAAAGTCTCTCCATTGGGCCACCAATCTCTCCACCATCTCGACAAAAACGCAGCCCTTCAATTGAGAACCCATTCGCGACGGGTTGGAGTTCCCACAAAACCCTCGAAGGCCTTCATCAATTTGCACTGCCAGTCAAAGTCAAAGCCTTTGGGTGATTCGTTGTCCACCCTGCCAACCATGCAGAAATCACCGTTGCAATACGCACAATCCATCACAATCCTGGACGCTGAGCGCAACTCACCAAGTGCAAATGTTTGGTTTCACATCTTTTCGCAATGATTTGTTTTGCAAATGATGTTTCAAACATGTTCAAACTAGCGCAACATTTCTCGTAACATGTCGATTTATTTACGTTTTTGTGTTGCCCCCTGCTGACTACCGCAACATGCAATTTCAAAAATGAGACTCTGCTTTGCAGAGTCGCCAACACGAAACCGTTTCAAACCTCCCAAATCACTGTAAAATTTACATGTGAACACAACGCAACTTTGTTGGTAAACCAAAAATGATTTTGGAGACCTGCTCTCCAAAACAGGAATAACTTCCACACATCAACATCCCAGATTGCAATACCTATACCCTTTCCTGAATGCTTGCCTCTCATAGCATTCCCGCAAAACATTGCAAGTCTCAATTCCATGGCATTGCTCCTGCATGCATGGCGAAAATGCTGGCAAGTGCATGCGAATGGTTTTCAACACCAAACCAATTTTGCAACCAACGCCATTGAATTTTCTCAAGGTTCCATTCCAGTGGTTTGCAACCTTGATGCACCAGTCCCAGGCCTAAATATTGAAACCGAGCACGTGGTCCTGCAAAATGTCACAGCCCAAAATGCAGAGACATGCCCGCACTCTTCCTGGCAAAAATGAACGAGCTGGTGCCAAAAGAATATGACGGTAAAACATTCAAAACGGCAAGTCAAACCATACAATGATCAGAACCATAAACAACAAATTCAACCACCACATGTGACATGTGACCTTTGCGCTACAAACCGGTCAACCCATAAACCTTTGACCGTAGTTGTTTTGTTCCTTTATATGCAAATTTGGGGTGCAAGATGCCCGTGACCCATTTGCGACATGCTAAACATGCCAAAATCGCAAACAGTAGGATGTTTTTAATGGCACTGCGGTGCCACCCTCCCATTGCAAGGCCACCATGGGGTAAGCATGGTTTTCCTTTCAACAAAGCTACATTCTCTTGGGATATACTCCGCACGTTCGGCTATGAAAGGTTTCGGCGTGATATGCAGCAAGCTGCTTCCCTTGTTGAACGGCCCCGTGCTGTCAACGCCAAAATTTTGCAACCATCACTCCAAAAGCAAAAGCACGCCCCTTTTCCAAACAATCACTTTTCTGCGGCGATCAAATGTTTGGCGTCGCGAAATTTGGCAATGTTTTACATGTTTCTCTGAGCTCGGGCAACTCGCACAGCCAAACTCAGCATCATGGGGGCCACAACCTTAGAAGTGGGGGATGCAATAATGACCCTTCTGCCCACCAAAAAGCTTTACTGCGCCTGTGCACTATTTGGGATGCTGCAGCGGGAAAGCAGCGAGAAGATTTCCCAATCACCAACCCCACGCGCCGCATTCTGAGCCAAAATCTCTGTCTCACTGCCTTCAAACGCATAGTTGTAGCACAGCGTTTTTCGCAACAAGCCCTTACCTTTCTTCAAGCAGAGGCCGCGCCGGCCACACGGTTGCAGGGCACCAGACCTCGCCGCGAGCACTCAAGCAGCGTCTCCAAGCAAGGCGGCGCAGGTTTCATGCAGCGCCGGAACTCCTCCCAAATTCTGTCTGCGGATTGTTGCCTCTACCTCACTCTTCGCTGGCTCGCTGTCACTGTGTAGATTGAACCGCCGCGGCGCAAACTTTCAGGAAAAATCCTGCCGGGTCTGCTCTGCTTCTGTTTTCATGGGCATTCACAAGCACCTCATCAGCGCCAAATCAAAACTGTCACAAACTTGCAATTTTATTATCTTGCAATGATTGAAAAGCTTGGCATTTCTTGTACGTGCTGCAGATGATGCTACGCTCTTGGGATTCTTGCATGAGCAAGACGTCACCAACAAAGAACCCCACGAGCGTAGCATCATCTGCAGCAAGTGCAAGGAACGTTAACATCAAGCCCCCCGCACCACGAGCGCCATGTGAGAGGCAATTCCAGGGAGCCACAACCCTCTCTGCATCCTGATCTCTTTTCAATTTCTAAGGTGGCATTCTCTTTTGCCTCCGCCTCCATCACTGCAGGAACTATGACCTGGATGATTGCGTCAACAAGCAAACAGCCTGCTAGTTTGCTCAACTTCCCCACCACAGCGCGTTCAATACTTTAACCGAACAGAAACAATTTTTCTTGAAGCTGGGGAGGCAACCAATTCAGGAACCACTCTATCCTGCCAGACATGTTGGCCGCCCATACATGGCTGGAAGCATGCGCATGTCCGTGCGACGGGCTCTTTTGAGCCACTGCCGTGCATCTTGAAGCCGTGTGAGCTGCGGAATCGTCACAGCGAGTTGGAAGATCTGAAAAGGAGGTTCTGGCAATCCTGGGCGCCGACATGCGCCGACATGCATGCCAATTTCTTGAAGTCTGTATAAGTCTGTCAAGTTTTTAGGTTCAATATGAAGAAACCCCACCGCAACCACCCGACTCCTTGCAGCAATATTCACACTTCAGCTCTGACATCAGGAAGGTGTGGGCTACCTCCAAGCAGTGATGAAAACAATCGCAGGAAACATCAGGAACAAGGACACGCGCAGGTGATGGACACCAGACATCTTATGTTGATCTTGTGCGCTGCAGGCTTCCTTTCCTTTCATTCATGCTGAGTGTGAAAATTCATTGTCCTTTGATTTTGGGGCTCAGGGGCCTTGTGCACTTCTTGTGATTCTCCGGATTCTCCTGATTCTCCAGGGTCTCCATCTTGAGTGGCCAAACTAATTCCGGGTCCCTTCGCCTGCAACCGTCTCGCCGACGCATTCTCCGCCGGCAGCGTGCCTCAAACCCGCACGTCGGCGATTGACTTCATATATTGAATCATAAAAGGTCGTCAGGCAAGTAGGGAATATGTTTTTTGATGATACAACTGACAAAAGGGGGCTTGCATAAATTTCTATTGTGCCCCAGGTCAAAAGCAGCCTGTCCTTTCCATTCCTGGAGCTACCAGGCTGTGCTTGCGTCGAAATCTTTGACTTTTTGAAATATCCGCGAAAACGTTCAATGCGTAAGCTTCCAGTCCCTTACTATATACTTGCTCCTACAGCCCTCAAAATGTACCCAGGCCGAACCCCTGTCAAATTGACATGGTATGGTGGGGTAAAGCGAATCATCACTTTTTGTCCAAATTTATTTCAAACAGCGATGAATGTCTTGGCCTGCTGCAGCTACGATCAGCGCACCAGGGCCTCATTGGGAGCAAGACTCAGGCCATCAACAAGCTATTCACAGAAAAGCCTCACTCAAACAGCGCGCGAACACGACGAAACACGACGTAAGCCACTGTATTTATATAAGTCCTTTTTCCCCCAAACAGTGTGGCCACACCGAAGGGGTTCTTACGGTAGGTGTTAGGGCCCGGTGTTCGTTCCAGGTGGTATCATCCGTGTCCGGCCAATTCCCTGTAAATTTCCGCATAAAATGACTCGTGAAATGCCCATGTGCATTTCGACTGCGCAGGCTCGCACAAAACGGGTGTCGCGGTCGAAGCATACGGCATTCCCCCTGTAAATTCCCACGCAAAATGGTTCTTGTGAAATGTCCATGTGCATTTTGACTGCGCAGGCTCGCACAAGACGAGGCATCTCATACAGAAATCTTGCCAAGAGACCTCTTATAGGGAGCTTGTAGCGAAATCTTGCAAAGAGACCGCTTATGGAGATCTTGTTCAGAGATCTTGCGAAGAAACCTCTTGCAGAGATCTTGCCCCGAGAACTCTTCTAGAGAGCTTGTACAGAGATCTTGCCAGGAGACCTCTTACAGAGATCTTGTACAGAGACCTGGTGAAGCGAGCAGCGATCTTGCTCAGAGATCTTTTACAGAGAGCTTGAACAGAGATCTTACTTTGAGATCTCTCAGATCTCTTTTAGAGAGATCTCTTCAAGAGTCTTGCCAAAACGACCTCTTATAGAGATCTTGTAGAGGGATCTTGCCAGGACACCTCTCTTGGAGATCCAGTACGGAGACATTGCATAGAGATGCGTTGCAGAGATCTTGCCAAGAGGTCTCTTACATACATCTTGCCAAGAGAACTCTTCTAGAGAGCTTGCACAGGAGATATCATAAAGAGATCTTGTACAGAGACATTGCATAGAGATCTGCTGAGATCTTGCCAAGAGGACCCTTACAGAGGTCTTGCCAAGAGACCTCTTATAGAGATCTTGTACAGAAATCTTGCCAGGACACCTCTTCTGGAGACCTTGTACAGAGACATTGCATAGAGATCTGTTGCAGAGATCTTGCCCAGAGGTCTCTTACATAAATCTTGCCAAGAAGGCTTTTATAGAGAGCTTGTACAGAGATCTCATAAAGAGATCTTGCCGAGAGATCTCTTATAGATATCTTGTCCAGAGGTCTTGGTACCAAGAGACTTCTTAAAGAGATCTGTGCATAGAGAGAGCTCTCATAGAGATCTTGTAGACAGATCTTGCCAGGAGATCTCTTATGGAGATCCTATACAGGGACCCAGTGAAGAGCAGAGGTCTTGCTCGGAGCTCACTTACAGATAACTTGAACAGAGATCTTACTTTGAGATCCTTTACAAAGATCTTCTGTGGAGATCTCCTATAGACAACACTTGTACAGCTAGCCTTACACAGGGATCTTGCACAGCAGCTTCTACAGAGAACCTCTCAAGGAGATCTTGCGCGCAATCTTCTGCAGTGATCTTCACAAAGGGAACTTGCAGAATCTGACCTGGTATCTCTTCTTTTCACTACTAGGGTCGCTCTTGTCTTGCTAGCTTGCAGCCACTGATGATTTTAGGTCCTTTCCACCTTCCCCTTGAGAATCCTAACTACACACTGCTTGGGGCCTCTTGCCAGGATAATTTCGCTGGAATCTTCAAATTTCAAGAACCCAACTCTTGGTGCGAATCTTCCAGCCTCTTCAACTTCAGATCAGGCTCTAGTCTACAAGCGCAGGCCCATGTTACATCAGCTGGGAAGTCACCACAAAGCTGGCGGGATAGACTGAAGAGTTAACTTCATGCGGCCCAAAATGACTGGATCCTGAGCTTCCAGCAAAGGCTGCGTAGGGAGATCATGCTGCAATGACACCCAGATCGGTTGCTACATAGCTTGTGGCATAACAGGTTCTAATACTGCAGTAGCTCCACAGCAGCTTGTGACAGGCCATAGTTCTTTTCTCTGTCTTTCTGTTCGCACTGTTCAGCATGTCGATGACTGCCTGGGAATCAGCTGTCCAAAATCTGCGGTTGG
>Ga0126342_10000892_pt1:0-5000 | contig 37716 bp, 21 predicted proteins | sample Cyp1metagenome_FD_92528 | JGI IMG/M metagenome (GOLD analysis project Ga0126342, IMG submission 92528) | Coral microbial communities from Lord Howe Island, Old Settlement Bay, Australia - Cyphastrea 1 metagenome | ecosystem: Host-associated > Invertebrates > Cnidaria > Coral ... | reverse complement strand
GTAGGTGGCACTCTCGGTCTTGGCACCTGGTTCCAGGGTGCATTTCGCAAAACAAAACATGGTCCATGGGCCATGGATGGCCATGGATGGCCATGGATTAATCATTCTTAAGATTCTTAATCCATGTTAAGTATCAAACCATATTAAACACATTAATCATTACTAATCCGTAATCCCTAATTGATCTTCGAAAGGTTATTGATGAAAACACGATGAGAAGGTTCCTGTTACCTGTTTGCACCTCCAAATCTATAAATTTACCCACAAATTAGGAATCTGTGATGTGTTGTGCTGGGGCGTGGGGTGCTGAGCCAAGGTGTGCCAGACAGGCAGCTGGGTGTGGAGCAGCTGTGGCCGTGGGCCGGTAACCCAAACTATGCAAACTATCCAAACTATCCAAACTTGAATCATTTTGAGTCTCAAGTTCGACACCAGCGCCTTGTTTCAACAAGATATAGGCGACATCTGCATGGCCGCTGAGCGAAGCAAAATGCAGAGGGGTGGCGCCAGCATTGATCGTTGGGACATCGACGGCAGCCTTGAGGTGAATAAGCATAAGAAGAACATCCAAATGGCCCTCAGAGGCAGCAAAATGCATTGCCGTGACATGGTTCTCATCTTCGGTCAGGGAATCTTTGTCAGCCCCTTTCTCCACCAACAAGCGAACGAGTGTGGCATGACCACATTGAGCCGCAAAATGTAGGGCTGTCTTGCCAGTGCTCTTGTGTCTGGCCTCTAGGTCTGCGGATGCTTCAAGCAGCAAGCTTACGCACTGATCATGACCTCTCAGTGCAGCGTGATGCATGCCAAACATGCCGTCCTGGTCTTTCACATTTGGATCTTGAGGCTTTTGCAGAAAGACTTCCACCTTGTCCAGTTGGTTCTGGGAACATGCAGACAAGAAGTTCTTGTCTTGTTTGGGATCTGGCGGCAATAATTCCAAGACCACAAGCTGTATGTTCTGAGGACTCAAGGCAAGATTATCACCATCAATCTCCTTGTCTTTTTCATCAAATAACCTTTGCCGAAATCGCGGATGTCCGAGCTGAGCCGTCAAGAATGATTTCAGCTCTTTGGAGGACTTCCCTTGGAAGTCTTCTGCATCAACGAGTGTTAGCTCATCGCCCGATACGGCGGAGCAAATGCGTAGCATCGTCACCGGTGCTGGTGACCATCGAATGTCATACAAAGATCTTGAAGCCTCAAGATGCCTCAAGTACTGCAACATGAGGAGGTGCACACAACCGTTCCGAAAATTAAAATCATGGATTTCAACTGACGGGCGGAGCGTCGAGCCCCGTTTGTTCTTGTACACTCGCATTGAGTGGTGAAATCTCAACATGATATCAATGATATCTCATATCAGCATTTTAGCTAGTTAAATCGGCATCTTTCAGTGGCAGTTTGGCTATCCAGCAGTGTCAGCGGCACCTATCTCTGCTTGTCGAGCGATTTGGATGGAGCCAGGATCCTGGTTTCCGAGTGCTGGAATCAGCTGGATCTGCCTTGCGCCATGTTTTACTGAGACCAAAAAACCACTTGGTTGCTGGTTAGGCTTTATGTCTGCATAGCTGCTTGACCTCAGTATTGGACCAGTACGCATAATATGCATATGTGATCATATGTGCACGTCGTACACAAAGTGAAGGAAAAAACTGTTCCATGGAGAAACATAAAAATGTAAACAAATGTACACAATAAAGTGGTCAGTGGATGTCAAAGGTTTGTATTTTCCTTTTCCATCTTTTTCCCTCAATGTTGTTTTTTTTCTGTTCGTGCCATCGCATCATAGCCGGGTCCTCAAAGCTTTTGGGCTCTTCTGCCACCAGCTGTTCAGGCAACCTGCCACAGCAGTGCAACAAAAAAAAAGAAAGGCTTCCGAAGCTGGTAACATTTCCCAACCATCCTAAATCACCTGTATCCGCCTGTTTGGGGTTGGCAATTCTCAGGTGATTCGCTGCGCCTTAGCCAGGCAGCCCGCAAGCTGATCCAATACCTGCAAGGCTTGAACAACATTAACAACTTATCCCTGAACCAAAAAAAGAGGGGCCCATTCATTACATCTTTGGGGATGGAACAGAATATCTGTAAATGTCGGGAGTCGCCTATAATTAATCTTGGGGATATGCCATACTATGTCACTGTTTTCAGAATGATAATCTAAATCTATGTCCATTCTGAAGTAGCGTTCCATCATGTTCCATCTCGATATTTCGCCATTGTTCGATTGGATTTCTGGGCCGCTCCTGAGCCCACAGAGTGGGTGCCCCAAGCGTTGGCATGTGGCGCACACCTTGGAAATCTCAGCACAATTGATGCAAATAAGACTGATGATGGCTGATGTGTTGTTTAAACACACCCAATATGATAATACTCCTTTCAAAAAGAAAAGAGTTACCCTTCATGCACCGCCGACTGTGCATGTATTTCATGTATTTCAATATGATGGATCAATCTTGTTGGAATACCGTCAAGCAGTCAAGTGCAAACCAACTACTGTGGGCGAAAAAACACTAAAATTGCTCTCCCAAACTCGCGAACAAACATGAATAAACTGGTGGCCTGAAACTCGGCATCGCAAAACATCTGAAATCTATTGATTAAATAAATAAATATATATATATATTATTCTTATTATTCTTATTATTATTATTAATCCATGTTTTATTTCTTAGTATTATTATTTATCATTATTATTGTTATTGTATAGCATAATATCGTTTTCATGTCCTCTATTTTCCTCATCTTCATCGCCGGGCTGGCGGCTCCATCCTGGCCCAGCCACAGGGAGACCTGTTGCAGGATCCCTCCTGGCCGCAAGGCAGAAAGATCAGAAAGGAACAAAACAAAATGCAGATGTCATCAGATGTCATCAGATGTCTATTGATTACATTTGATTACATTTGATTACAATCCATTTCATATATTTCATATATTTCATAAAGCATGGATCACATCTTGCAACTATTTCAGCATATTTCAGCCGTATCTGTGTCAACAGTATGACTATGGGTTCCCTTGCTGAAATTGCATCGGTCCTCGCAGAGGCCCAGGAACTGGCCTCTACCTGGTGGATCGACGATGGATTCCAATGTTCCAACGCTTCCAGAAACGTTGGAAAATCCATGAAAATCCCCCTGTCGGACATGTTCACTCGACCAACTGGCATTTCGTTGGAAGTATCCTGGAAGTACCCTGGAGAGCAGAGGGTACCTTTCAATTCGACCAGCAAAAGGCTGAAGAGGAGCTACAGTGCAGCTACTTGTGCAGCTACTCTCAGCAATAGAACGTTTCGTTGTTGGAACCAGTTTTGCTACGAGCAAGACCAATAAATAGGTTTTAGCTCAAAGGACGGAGTTTAGCGTTAAAGATGTTCAAGATCTTTCGAATCCGTTCGACGTGGGGCTCCGGCCTCCGCAATGTTTCTGTACTCATTCCGTGCAGGCTGGCCTGGCGCACTTCAGTCGAATCTCGTAACATGTCGTGCCTTATATCGCTTCCAATAAAGCTTCCAATATTTCCAATCATGTCCTTTACCTATACTTTCCCTGTAGTTTCCCTGTTCTTTTTGTACTTGACGACGTTGATTGTCTTGAATATCTTGAATGTTGGTGGAGGAGTTAAAGGTGATGAACAAATTTCTCAAGTCATCAAAACCATCGTTTTATTAGTGAAAGCTGCCAAGGGTCTGTCTCTGAAGATCCACCAAACGCGTTTTGGCCCCGATCGGTTGACCACAGCAAATCGGCGTTTTTTTGTCGCTCCCCGAAAAGTCGAGATTGTTGTCCCAGTTTCTCTGGTGCCTCAAAGGTGCGAAGTTCTCTGCGCACATTTCTATGGCTCAAAAATGGGGGCTGCGGGGATATCTCAACGTTACTATTTCCATATATATTAGTTGGGAACCTGATTGTCAAGCATGAGATGGAATGGGGTACCCTGATTTCAAGCAAGCCGATACGATCCAATCCCATATGATTTTTCAGCAGACATTTCATCATTTCCCTTGGATTGGCGCCCACGTTGGCTATATCCTTGTATCCTAATTGGAATACAGCAAGTGAAAAAGCGATGAGCAGAAAATGAGGGCTCGGCCCTCAAGCTTCTGCTGCTGCAGCTGCTGCTTTTGCTTTGGCGGCGGCTCTCCTTGCTTGGTACCTGACCAACAAATCCTATTGGAATTCGGAAGTGTTTCTGGACCGGGCAAAAGATTGTCAAAGGAATGTCTAGATTATCAAGAAACTAAAGAAACTCAAACACAAACTATATCATAGATATTATAGCTATATATATATATGAAATTCATAATTCAAAGATATTCAAATAGGATTACGTTTAGAATCCCAAGAGTCCACCGCAATGCTGGTTCCTTCATGGAGAGATAACCTTTGCGGTATGAACTGGGTGGTCAGCCATCCCTAAAGTGGAAAGTTGCACCATCTATTGTGGCAAACAAGCTGATTTAGCATTCATCAAATCCACAAATCATCTATATACAGTATCTCTATATATATATGATACGGATGTACATATGTATGCATGCATGCATGTATGTATGCATGCATGCATGTATGTATCTACGTATGTACGTATGTACGTATATGTCTGTCTGTCTGCACGTACGTATGTACGTATGTATGTCTGTATGTATGTGTGTGTAAAGCATTGTATATCTACCCATGTACCCACTGGAGGCCTTCTGTAGGTGATATATGAGCCCTTCGTACAGGGATGACGCAGCGTGTCTGTGGGCATCTCCGCAAGGCGCACGATCCGGAGCCCGCGGAGGGTGAACGCGTGCGGCTGCTGTTGGAGAGCCTTGGAGCCTGGCAGTTACCAGGTGTCCGTGCTATGCTTTGTAGATGTGGTGTCTCTACAGCATATCCGCCGACCCCGGCAGACGCAAGGGGGAGCGCGCTAGGGAATAATACATTTGACCCTGGTTTCGGACTAGTACCACTTCTATATTCTATAGGGTAGAACAGCACATAGTCAGTCGCCAG
>Ga0126342_10000891_pt1 | contig 37735 bp, 36 predicted proteins | sample Cyp1metagenome_FD_92528 | JGI IMG/M metagenome (GOLD analysis project Ga0126342, IMG submission 92528) | Coral microbial communities from Lord Howe Island, Old Settlement Bay, Australia - Cyphastrea 1 metagenome | ecosystem: Host-associated > Invertebrates > Cnidaria > Coral ... | reverse complement strand
GGGAGACAGTGGGAGACAAGGGGAGACAAGACCCTCGGGAAGGCGGACACACCATCCAACACCAAGGGGCGGACACCTTAGAAAGCATTAAGAACCCCTAACAGTACACTGTTTGGGGAAAAACTGTATATTACTTTAGGACCCAAGACATAGCCGCATGACCAACGGAAGCATTTTTTCATCTTCCAAATATCGGTTGGATTTCAGAGAGGGCATCAACGATCACTAATCAAGTCCTCTTTCTCGAGCGGGCGACTGAAGGAACGCACCACAAGCCCGGGTCTGGGGTTCATCTCCTCCACGTATATGCTTTATGGTCATCCAGTTCATCTCGTACTGTAAAACCAAACATAATGGGTATAAAAACCCTCTTAACGGATTGATGATTCCCATCCCCCAAGATGGGGTATACAATCCAGCTAACCATTGCGCATATGTACATTACCCTTCTAGTGACACTGACTGAGGCAACTTGCCAACTCTTTGTAGGAAATAATTGAAATAATCTTCAAAGGTTATGGATGAAAATTTCTGACCCCTATTTTTGGAGGTTTAGTCCTAAACATAAAGACAATGTTACCAAGTTTTTGTCGTCCACTGTTTCCCTGTTTTCAGGTACCGAACCGAAACGAATACGTCGGTTGTTTGCCGAATTTTCATGCCGAAGATGATTATCAACAAGAAGATTTCGATGGATATGTTCAATTTCATATGATATTGGAGATAAGCAAAAATGATTGGACTATAATAATCATAGTAATCATAGTTGGATATATCAACAATTTATGAATTTTATCATTGATCACATTGGAGATCAACCATGTGAATGATCTTCCACTATTTATTGGTTTACTCCCGATATCTTCCTCGAATCAATCCTGATTTGGGCCGGTAAAATACAAAATGTTCCTGATATCTAGTGGTTCAATCACTTATCCTCTGGTAATTTCACATGTAGAGCTATGGAAAATCACGATCTTTTAATCCGTAAAACATCTCCAAATGGGCAATTTTACCTTGCATGTTGTCGAAGCAGAGGGTAAATCCCACTGTTTCATGGTGAAAACTACTGAAAAAAAACCAATGTTCAACCACTTTCGTAGTCAAATCCCACTGTTCCTCGTGAAATCCCCGGATTTTTCCCAGGAAAACTTCGACTCTTCCCAGGAAAAATCCCAATTTTCCGAGTCCAACTTTGGGTGAAATCCTCCACTGCTGAACAGCTCCAACCCAGGAACCCCCACGCGGTGCGGGGCGAGGCCGGCGGCCTGACCATGGGAAAATCATCGACCTCAAAAAGTGAAAATTTCATGGTGATTTCACCAACAAAACTGGTGATTAGGGTGGCAAAAAAAACAGTACAAATGGTGATTTCACCCAGAAAAAATTGGGATTTCTGGTGATTTTTCAGCATCAAGAATTGGGATTCAACCATCAGAAATTAGGTTTCTCTTCAGGTCCAGATTCAGAACCCAAAGATGGGATGTTTTGCTAAGGCCAATGCATTTAAAAAATGACAACGCCCACAAGAAAAGAACCAGTGGATCACCCATGTTTGCTGCTTCCAATCGCGACTTTTTTCTATTAAAAAAAAGGATAAAATCATCATCTAGTTAATCTAGTGGTATCCACTTATTCTGCTCAAATCTCAATGTTGGCCCATCAGTGGGAGGACAAGCCCGAGGTATTTCATGGTGTAGCAATGATAGGGTGTGACCCAATTTCAGACACCCCAAATCCCATGTGATCACCTATCTTTGCTTACATGATGATTCGACAATGCAGATTTCCATCTTTTTCCTATCTAAAATAAAAACAAAAAAGGTGGTTCTATACCCCATCTTGAGACAAACCCAGCTAAGCTAAACTCCGATGTTATATCATTTCTTCATATGTAAAAACATCAACCTGTTGCAGGATACACCCTTTCCAAAACCAAGTGCGGTTCATATCCCAATTTCTTCTCGGCTGGGGATCAAAACCTTGCTACCCTGGTGAATCTCAAAATAGCTGGCAAATGGATCTTCATTGCCCTCAAACATGGCACCATAGTGGTCTAAACCCGTCCTCACTTAAATCCAATTTGTAGATTATTTACTTACTAATTATCGCCATTTTTCATGGCTATCTTTGTTTGCCAAACGGTAAATCCTACTCTTTGATGATAAAACCTAGATAAATCCCAATTTTCAGCCGTTCTCCTAGTAAAAATCAGCCTTTTCCCAGGAAAAAAACAACACTTTTCCTCACGAACTCCCAAGCTTTCCATGCGCCCTGCAGCTTTGGCCCGTGTTTCGGCCTCCCAGTCTTCCGCGCCCCGGCGGCTTCGGCCAGGTCCGTCTCGCTGCGCCTAGCTATAGAAAATGGTCCATAGAAATAGATGATTTTAATGATGATTTACCTGTTGAAAATGGTGACTTCCCATAGCTACGTTGAATAACCAGAGGGTGTATATATATATATATATGTATATACAACTAACAGATGATCATTTGGTATGATATATATATATATGAGATCCATGAACTCAATATATGTATATGTGAGATCAATGAACTCAACTGGCTGTCGATACATTTTTTGAAATAGTGGTTAATGTTAATGTTATTATTAGAATGTGTGATGTTAAGTCTATAAGATCAATACAGTTCACATGGGGTCGTTGGCTATAGTCAATATTTCAAAGATAACCAAATTATTAAGATCTGATATCATTGAAATATCACCTGTATTATATTAATAAACAAAAGGATCCTGCTCGCTTTAAATGATCTCTGCTAAATAAGTACGATGTATATATATATATAAGATCATGCCGTTTATTTGGCTTCTAATTTTGGTGTTTAACGTTGGTGAATATTGGTTAATATGGGTTAATATCGGGAGATAGAACGAACTTCGTTTTTTTTGCCAAGTCCCAATGTATGAAACCAACTGAAAATTGATATTTGCTTGCTATTGGGTTATAAATCAACTTGGATATTGGCTGAGAGGTTTACTACGATATTGGCTAATATGGTGATTACATTATATCTTCTAGTAGATTTTTGCAACAATATTGTGTGATCAAACAAAATTGAGATGCGTCGTCCCATGTTTGATATTAGGTCGAGATGCTTGTCAAAATAGTGATATTGGGTTCTGTAAGTATGTATGCCACAACAATTAAGCTATTGCGCGTAATAATATACACGTATGGCAATAGTAACACGGAAATCTGTAAATGGAGAAGGAAGTACAGTAATTTGACACCTATATCATAGATAGTAAATTCCTCTATCCATAGATACTAATGGGATTTTACCACATGAATACATGTGTATATATATATCAAAAAAATATCAAAAAAAAACATCTATAGATCAATTACTAAGGAAAGTGTAATTGGGGGCTATACCCCCATATTCAAACACACCCAAGTCCGCTCTTCATTGATGAAATCCAATTTTTTGGTTCAATTTCCACTAGTCCATCTGAAAATCCCTACTATATTATATCATACAGTATCTATGATCTCTTGATCCCCACTAAATCCCATGAAATCCTCATCTGGTTGGTGGTTTCAACCCTACCCCTCTGAAAAATGATGGAGTGAAAGTCACTTGGGATGATTTTTCCATTCCCAACTGAATGGAAAGTCATTCAAAATTCCAGGGTTCCAGTCACCACATGTCACCACCAACCAGAAATATATCCATGCTTATGGTAATTTATGGACCGTAAAAATCGATGATTTACCTATCGAAAATGGGTGGATTTTCCAGTTCGCTTTTTGTAAACGTCTACCGTTTACCGGGGAAAATCCCATAAATTCCCCAGAAATGGCTGGTGAAATCTCGCACCCGCCTGGACACCGCCTGGACATCTCGTCCTTTCTCCTAAGCGCAGGACGCACCAATCAATGGATGATAGGGATTAATACGAATCAATGAGATCTCATGGGGATTTAATGGTGGTTTAATGGAATCTAATGGGATTTTATGGGGATTTAATGGAATCGAATGGGATTTCATGGGGTTTACTGGGCAATGAATGGGGATGAATGGGGATGAAATTGATATAGTACAAATCAAGAGGGATGGGGTTTAGGGTTGAACCAACCAAAGACTGGAAGATAAATAAACTACCCTCCTGTTAACATACAATATATGGGAATGACATCCAATTTCTAGCAAGTCATTGGAGATGGTGTGTTTTATATACAGTATACCTGGCTTACCACATTGGTAGTTGTTGAATGTGTTCTGTGGGAACAGCCTGATAACTCAGGCTAGTATCTTGCAATTTTACTTAGCCATTGAAGCTTATTCTTGTAGGTAAATCATCGAACTAAATGAGCCATCTATTCAGCCATATTAAATTACCAGAGGGTATATCCCATTCAATACCAATCAATATCCCATTTGTCAATGTCCCATTAAATCCCATGAATATCCAATTATTAATATCCCATCAAAATTCATTAGTGTGGTAAACCTAATAATAAAGCATCACCTAAAACCACCATTTTTATGGGTGCTATGCTTACCATCCCCATTCATGGTAGGTTTGTGGCAGCCAGGGTTTCTCACACTAATGTCCCATTCTTAATACCCCCCATTGAGATGGGATCCATTATAAATATATATATATAATTATATATATATATATTAATCCCATAAATACTATTTAACCAATCCAACCAATCAAGAGGGTAGTTGAGTCAAATGAAACAAATCAAGTGCCCGTCCTCGCGCTTCTCGCGCTTTTCCTCGTCCTTCTCGGACGCCCTGCAAGGTCGGTTTCTTTTTTAAAGGTGTGAAAAATGGAGATGTTCACCATCAAGAATTAGGATTTTACCATTAATCTGCGGAATTGAGCCATTGCAAATAGGAAATTCACCACAAATGGGACTTCATATGAAGATAGAACCGATGAACTTGCCTTTCTTTGTTTCAAATGTTGCATACGGATCAATTTTCAAAACCTAGCCACAGATCTTGGTCCATGCTTATACAAATGTTCCGAACGTAAACCATCCCATTCGGGGAATACCCATGTTTGAGCATCCATCTACTTGGGGTAATGGAATGGTTGCTGAATCTTGTACTGTCAAATGTGGGCTTCACACCAAGAAATATATATATATATATACGATTGTATAATATATATATATATATGGAAGTTTCCTAAAGTTGGGGGTACCCCAAATCATCCAAACTTACACCATTTTAGATCCCCCACTTTAAGAAACCCCTCCCTGAAATTGAACCTTCGAACTACAAAATCTGAGCTCCTCAAAGTAGCCATGGTGAATAACACACTTAAAATTGGATGGTTTCAAACCAAAACTTGCCAACCTATCCTATCATCTCATCATCCTCTGGTTGACCTTGGATAGCCAAGAAAAAAAACATCTGTTTTCACCTACCGTCACCCATGGGTTTACTCAGATTTTAGGATCCACGGTCAGCAAGCGAGGCACAACTGGTCATGAAATACCACATGAAACACCTTCTGGTATGTCCTTTCGAGAACATAGGAGGTTGGTTTGGTATGCCATTCTGAATAACTTACCTAAACAGCTGTGAGAAATGGTATGTCCATCTCTATTAAGCAATCAACCAGTGGGAAGAGTAATTTCTCTCTTGATAGGTATATTATATATATACCATTATACCCAACTGGTATTTGCTCATCAGCACCCACAAGCTAGGTTGAGTTGCTTGCCGTATTCCGGTGGGGTTTGCCAAGGCACAAGGTATGTGAAGGTTTTGCCATCATTCAGTGGAACTGTCAAAAATCACAATAAATGTGTAGTTTCTCTCTGATTTTTGCTTAAATAATGATCATACTAAGGGTAATAACAACAAGTAAAAAAATAGATGGATATGGCCCATAGTCCTTGCCACTTTCCGGGACACAGAAAACTCAGGTCCCAAGGTCACTCCAGAAATCCCAGTTTCTTCGTGACTTTTGAATCAAACCCCAACCAGTGGCCATGTTTCATGGTCAAGTCCCCATTCACAAGTGATCATTAAAATTCTACCCGAAAAACCATGAAAAACCCACCTGTCATCTGACTTCTCAGGCTTTTCCGGCTTCTCAGCTTTGTCACTCTTCTCTTCCCGCTCTTCTCTGGAACCAGCGCCTAGAAATGTCGGATCCGACCATCCAAAGGGTGAAAAAGCCTGGTTCTCCGAAAACAAGCTGCCAGAATCGATAATTTAGTGCAGCGATAATCTATCCAACTTCGACGCGTTTAGTTTTGACCCATCGCCATTTGATGGTGAATACGAATTCCAAGATTCAAATGGCGCCATGAAATACGAATTTCATCTGAAAACGGTGAAATGATGCCCACCAGTTATAGGTTGGTTTATAAACCCCATTAACTAGTTCGTTATATCTGCCATAAACCATAGTGAAATGGGAGTTATAAACCAACTGGTTCATTTCAGGGTCTCACATGGCCCGAGAATAAGTCTTCATTGTCAGGGCTCAAGCCATCCTCTGTCATCGTGATATGCGACGTTTTTGGGGTTGTGAGGAACGAATTTCGCATGGTGGAATATCATGGGTTGTCCATCCAAGGCAATATCATTCAGCTAGCATTCAAGACAAATTAAAATCTCTATAGCATATACATATATACATACGCATATATATATATAGTGATATGATATATATATATAATGATATATATATATATATCATGTACATATAATTATATATATATACATGCACAAGCATGTTGAACGAGGTAATAATGTATGTCAGTGTTTTGCGGAACCATTGGTGAGGATGTTTGATGATACATTGGGGTCCTCTCTGGGTCTGAGTCTGGTAACTCACAGGGAACAATCTCCGACCTAAAACCCATAACAAAAGCCAGTCCTATATCCCATAAAACACTCATCAAATCACAAGTTTCTGGCTTAATCCCATTAGAATCAGCATGTTTTTATATTTTTATGCTTAAACCGCATTAAATCATCACTTCGTTCCCACTAAATCCCTTTAAATCATCATGATATAATGATATAAATCACCATTAAATCACCATTGAATCCCATTGAATTACCCTGAAATCATCACTCTATCCTCCATGTTTCACCGAGCGGCGTCGGCGTTTCCGCCCTCCACTTCGGCCTTTCGGGATCTTCGGGGACTTCGGGCAAAAAATCATGAAAAATCAATGGAGAATCATGACACAAATCATTCGACGCGGAAAACGGAAAAGGTTAAGATTATGATTAATGATTTTTTCAAGATGTTGATTATGGGTTAATTCATTATGATTATGGTTAATGATTATGACATTATGGTTAATGATTATGACTATGATTATGACCTTGGGTCATGATAAAAGGGCATCGTTTCAGATCCCCCAAACGACCAGTTTTTGTGGGTCCATTGGTTAATCACAATCTTAAGCATTTTGCAAGAACCAAGCAATCAACAAGCCGACTCAACTGCTGTTCCACAAGGCTAATTCCAGGTCTAAGTTATGTGGGTTGCAAGTCTGATTGCCCACTTCAACGCCACATTTATTCCGGAATGGACCACTCCCATTCTTTTCGAGCGCAGGTTCCACTTTCACTCAACATCTTCAATGATTCAACCGTACCGGCCCAGGGCTGTCATATCCAATGTTTCATCATTTTTTTCAGATGCTCATGTTATCTCATTGTGCGTACTTTTCATCTCCAGATCTCCAAGTTTCTTCTAGGCCCAAGGAGTCTAGGTGGATTTGGGTAACTTTCCGCCACTAAATCATCTAAATCTTAGAATTGGAGGTGTTCATCCAATATGGTTTCAAACAAAATTGGAGCTGTTCATAGTTGTAAGATGAAGGACATCCACTATAAATATTGGACATTCATGGTTCTAAGATTTCATCTTCATCCAATTCTAAGATTTCATAATCGCTGCCTCCACCAGATCCACCGTTGGTTTTGGATTCCTCCACGAGGTCCTGGCGATCTCGAAACATCCAGAAGCCTTAGATATGTACGGTCAACTTTATTATATATAGTTATGTAATGTTATGTATATGAGTATAGTTATTGATACTTCAATATACTTCCATATTGATATGTATATGTATGTATATGTATTTTATATATATATATATATATATGTATATATAGTATACACTTAAGTTCAAAATCACTTGCTTACTGGGCACATCAACCCATGGATCGACCACCCAAATGGCAGGCCAAGGTCGACCAGAAGAGAAATTTATGTGTGGTCGAATCTGAGATCTGCTATAAAACTATCATGCAACGAAAATCTGGTTGGTGGTTGAGCCACCCCTCTGAAAAATATGAGTGAAAGTCAGTTGGGATGATGACATTCCCAACTGAATGGAAAAATAAAATTCATGTTCCAAACCACCAACCAGAAATATATCCATGGTTATGGGATATGACAACGAAAATTGCTATAAAACTATCATGGAAATTGGCAAAGAAAAATTTGAAAATCACATAACCATGAATATATAACCCCTATGTCTATAACCCCTATAACCCCTAGAACCCCTATGCCAACGGATATGCGTAAAAAGAATGAACATCTCGCCGGTGAAACCTGCCATCATGTGCACATGCCTTGGAAATTACCGAACCGAACTACCCTCTGGTTATTTAACGTAGCCATGGTATAGATGGCCCATAGAAATAGATGGTTTACCTATTAAAAATGGTGATTTTCCATGGCGAACTGTTAAATAACCAGATGGTAAAATGTGCATTGAAATGGGAAAATCATCCACAAATGGGGGAGTTTCCATTGCCATGTTTGAATCGCCACTTTGGTTTGGGCAGAGCCATTCGGGTCATGTGGCATGCCCGGCATGCCCCAAAATTGCCATCAAAAACATTGGCAAAATCATGTTCGATATCATTGACATTCCCCCAAATAGCAAAAAAAAGGAAAAAACTCTTCCAATCCAATGTCTAAAATGTCTAAGCTATTGCCTGACGTTTTCTCTGAAAGTGGAGATGCCCCCTGTTTTCGCCTCCCCGTAAAAAACTCATCGAAAACCCACCTCCAGACTCAGATCCAGCTTTCGCTGGACATCTTTCATCCGCGACCTGGGGCGAGGTAGGGAACAATGGCTGGGTGACTTGGCTATGAGTGAAAAACCTTGGCAAAAAAGAAAGGTTACCCTAAAATAGCTGGTGAATGGTTGTTTATTCCCCCAAATATGGTAATACTGTAATAGGGTTTGACCCATCCCTACTTGTAAGAAACGGGAACTTGACCAACAAAGGAGATTTGACCACCGGAAGTTGGGGATTGACCCAGCAAAAATGGAGCATGTCATCAAAAAGATGTACATCGGGTTGGACAGATGTACAATGATCTTTGCATCAGCAACACGGAAAGGAATCTTCAAATCGCTTGGCGTGTGGATCTCAAGCTGCTATTTGTACGTAGCTTTTTATCACAGGTCGGCCTGTGGTTTCTCAACATGGTGGAGTATTGGGGGATGACCATCCTCGTTGAGACAAACCATGACCCCTTAGTTTCCGGGATTTTGAAAGATGATTCTATACAACTTGCACATATGTGTTTAGTGTGCATATCTCAAATCAAAAAAACCCTCTGGTAATCTCACCTATCAGAGCCCATTCCCGCAAGATCCCATCTTGCCATGTTGGGATATCTGTAACAACCGCAACAAATATCATGTTTCTAGGGATAAAGTCTTGTCATGAACCCACTATTCTGAGCAAAAGGAGGATTCACCCCGTTCCCGCGTAGCCCCGTAGCCCCAGTCTTCGGCACCCCATCCGCAGTCGTCACACACGCGCATGCACAGTCCTGGGACACCGGACTTGAAGCGTTGGATGCTCATCCCAAAAAAATGGGGGGTTAATCGGTTAATCATCAAAAACTGGGATTTACCCTCTGGTTATGTCAAAATAGCTATTGAAAATGGCCATAGAAATAGTGGATGTTCCCATTAAGAATGGTGGATTTTCCATAGCTATGTTAGTTTACCAGAGGGTAACACAAAGTTGATAAATTCAAGCATCAAACTTCGAACGTAAAGGCAATCCAAAGAATGGTCGAGAACTGTAGGAGGCTGAGTTGAGTTCCCTGAGTCATGCCATGCCACAGGTCAGGGTTTCAAATTGGGCCCCTCACGAGGCCAAACACGTTCAAGGGACCAACATGCTAGCTGGATTTCCACTATTCCCAGCATATGTGGCAAATAATAAACAAGAAACTGGGATATACAGTGTATACAGTGATATACAGCTGAGAATGAGGATTATGGTTATATAATAAATGGATATAAATGGTAGAAATCACGGTGATAAACCAGTTGTAAATGACTCCAGTACCTCGCAAAATGCGTAGTCCGGAGTCCCAAGTCTTGATTGTGCCCTTTTGGCTGATCCGGATGATGATGATACCCTCTGGTAAACTAACATAACTATGGAAAATCACCATTTTGAATAGGAAAATCAAGTATTTCTATGGCAATTTTCCATAGCTATTTTGACATAACCAGAGGGTAAACTACTGGATTGGGATCTGCCTATCCTAACTTTTAACAACCCCACTACCCTATTCAAGGCCGCCCGGCCCCGGCGGAGATCGAGGAGATCAAGGCCCAAGGTTTCGCGCAGCACGCGCCGTCTGGAGCCGGGACACCATTATTGGTTTCTGCATTTCCGAAATGGGCAACCCCATCCCACCTATCATTTGGTGGCGTAGTAAGCTCTTCATGATTTCTTTGGGGAAGTACCTCTGTCCATTTCTTGAATCTTTCTGAAGGTACCCTCTGGTAAACGTTAACAAAAAGCTATTGAAAATTGCCATTGAAATAGTGGATTTACCCATTGAAAATTGTGATTTTCCATAGTTATGTAAACGTTTACCAGAGGGTAAATCCCTATGTTGGTTTGTCGTGGCTCGAATCACCGCTGGTTCCCAGGGGTCATCAATCATCTCCATTCGGAGCCTTGGTCAGACAAAGTGATCATCAAAAGCCGTCCATCTTATCTCCATCAAACGTACCCTCTGGTAGACTAACACACCTATGGAAAATCCACCAATTTTTGATGGGAAATCAACTATTTCTATGGCCATCTATACAATAGCTATGTTAAATTACCGGAGGGTAACTCACATAACTCTGGGATACTCTGGGTGTTTTTCGTTGGTCAATCTAGGTCATGCGATGTCCTACAAACATGTCCTTTTCGAGGTCTTTTTCAGTGGAACACTGGACCAGAATGATTTGTTTCATCTTTTGGTAGTGATTGGCTGATCGGGATTAGGTGTAATCTGATGAATGTCAAAAAAAAACGATGCATTCATCTTGATGAATGTCTGATTAGGTGTAATCTGATGGGTAAAGTATTGACCCCAAAATGCCCAAAAAAACATGGCCACCAAGATTTGGAGCCCCAACTGATCTGAAAAATCAACCATGTCTACTTACCGTGTGCGAAAATGGGGTGCCCCCATTTTCTCCAATGAATCGAATCTTTGCCACTGGAAAATCTGGAAATGATATGAAATGATACGGGGTATCCATCTGGGTTTGTCTGAAAATAGTGTACCCCTACACCCAATGGTTAATGATCATTATCCCTACTAAATGGCTACAATTGGGGGTATACCCCATTTTCAGACATACCCATCTTTCGGCACACCCATCTTCCAAGTATGGAACTCCAAGCCATCATCCGATTTTCATTCTCGTGCCCGGTGGTTCGACGCGACGCGACGCGAGTCAATGCAGTGATCCATTTCGGCCAAGGAGTGCCAAGGGATATTTTTTGGTTGGGCCGCCCCCTATAACATGGCCAATAGCTGGTGAGTAGATAATCCCATCGATAGCTGCTATAAGATCTAGGTGTCCTTGAAGTTGAAAATGAAGATAGACTCAGATAGACCTTCCGAGGTACAGGGCAAGTGGGATATGACCTACAAATAAGTTGGGGTACTAACATCTATAAATGGGTTGACTCACCCTGTTTTATTGCATCGTCTGAAGGGAGCAGTAGTGCTGTGTAGTGTCGTGTAAGACAAAGGGGCCTTGGTTTGGGTGTTCTTTCAGATATGACGATCCCAATTGACAGGGGATATAATGATCTACCAGTCTGCCAATCTACCAACCAATTGAGGTATTTATATAACCAAGAAAAAGCTGATACAGCGTTGCTTTCAAACCATCATGTTAATTAACTGATCCGCATAATCAACAGAATACTTCGAGAGAATTGGGGTACACAACAATGACCAGGGATACGCATGCTTGTGTAAATCGATGTGATCGATGGTCGGGGGGGTCTGCAGTTGAGGTTTCCCTTTGGCAACCAGCGTGAAATAAACCCCCAAAAGTTGGAATAGAAATGTTGTAACGATGGTGATATATATATATATGTGCAATATATAATGTATATATATATGTCCACTTATAACTGGAACTGCACTTCCATGAGTCCCATGAGTGGTTCCTCTTTAAGTGGGAGCAGCCGACCACACCGACATAGAAACGACCCCTGACTTTGCCCGAGGTCAAGAAAGAGTGCCACAAGTGCTGCTGTCACATGCTGCTGGCGCATACACGGCCAACCTTAACGAAAAAAACGTGTTTAGCAGGATATACTGGTAGGAAAAGAGTGTGTCCAAAAATGGATGAAAATGTGGGATTTTCCCCAATCATGGCAATCTTAATAAGGAAGACTATGATAAACCAGTGGAATATTCAAATTAACACACCCATATTCATATCCTGCAAGGACAACTCATTTTTGGAAGGATCGGAAGTTGTCCTCCATCAAAATGTCAAAAACTTGACTCATGAACCGACCAAGCTGAGGTTTACCTACTTTACACCACAAGGAGGTAGGAAAAGAAATATCTACACATCCGATGCTGCGGAACAATATTTAGAGCGATACCCACGTCTTAGATACAAGATCTAGTTTTGCTCGTCAAATTCCTTCGTCTTTCGTCGTAGATTTTGGCTAGGACAGTCAAGGAATCGCTACTGTCGCGAAGGTTTTAGCAATGAAATGGTACGAGAATCCGACTGGGTACGAATCGAACTCAGTAACTGATCCCCCAAAAAAACATGACATTGATCTCGATAGTAAACATGACAACAAGTTGCGGTTCCCAGGCCTGTAAATTGCAACCCCGTGCTCATGTTCAGTCCTTGAAAGGATATTTTCACCACAGTACATCAGAGGACAATTTCTGCATGTGGCAGCCAGAGTTGGCAGGTATTGATCATCGCCATCCGTTGAACCTATCTGAAGCGATGCTATGACCCCTTCATAGAGAGCCATGACAGGAGAGCACCATGAACTGATCTAGGATCCTTGGCCCAAGATATGTCCCTATGATTAGGATTGCAAGCTGGTTGAGACCATCCAGTGCTACAGATTTAAGTGCTACACATGTAACTATGTTCAAATATGCATGTGTATGACTATCTATCTATCTATCTATCTATCTATATATATATATTGTATATTATCGTATAGTACTATCTGTTCAGCCAAAAAAAAACACCCCGAGAATCCCTCGTTAGAGGAAATTGTCATGGTCGTCTAGCTCCCATGACAATCTTCTCGTCCTCGCTCATATGAGTGTCTCAAAATGGGGTATACCTAGGGAAAATCATGACAATCAGTGGATGGGTGCCCAATTTTCACACAAAACCATATATACATGTGCATATGTATATATATATATATATGTATATATATATATATATATTATGTATATATTATGTATATATTGTGTATACATCTATATATATACATATATATATATATATAGTGTATAAATGTGTATATGTATGTGTATATCTATGTATATACATTCACTGAAAACTGCCGGATGGCGATTGCTTTCACGCGTCAGGACACCGCCGGGACAACTGAATCGAACTGTTCGGGTCAAGCCTGCGGGTCAAGTCACAAAAAGTCCACGGAAGTTGAAGGATTATCCAATGGTTATGTCAAGTCATTGGGGATTTAATGGAACTTAATAGTGGTTAATGATGGTTAATTGTGATTTATTGGTAATTCATGATGATTAATGGGATATACCCTCTGGTTATGTCAAAATAGCTATTGAAAATGGCCCATAGAAATAGATTATTTACCTTTTAGACATGGTGATTTTCAATACCTATGTTGAAGCAAGCAAGAAATTGGGGTTTCAACGAAGCACACGAAATACACCACCAGAAATTGAGGATGCCAATGCAGGAAGGGGCTCCCCATTTTTTCCACTACAGATATCTCCATCACAAACCGGGTGAACCGCTAGTGATACCAGTATTCACCATCAAAAATCCATCACAAATCCACCAATTGCCACTTTGGATGCTGAGTTTTTCGAGAAAAATTCCCGGTTCGGCGTGTTTCATCTCCACTTTCCGAGGCTGTTTGGCCTTGCAGATCATCCATCCACCTTCTTCATATGGATCGCCAACTCCACCAAGCGGTTCGAGTAGCCTCGGTCAAAGGAGCTGCGGTCGCAGGGATGCATCGGAGTGAATCAACGGGAACAGCACAAAACCAAGGATGATATGCATAGATAGATAGATAGATAGATAGATAGATAGATAGAGATATAGAGATATAGAGATATAGAGATATAGAGATATAGATATGAGACAGAGATAGAGATATAGATATGAGACAGAGATATAGATATAGATATGAGACAGAGATAGAGATATAGATATACAATACATACATATACGTATATAGACAAATAGAGACATGTATCTACATATGCTAACACACCCAAGAACCATGTATATACATACATATGTATATATGCACTCAGCTTAAACAGTCCGCCACTGATATGGGATGAATGGATTGATCCATGGTCAAGTTAGAGGTGGCTAGATTCTGCTTGAGCAAAATGGACGGGAAATGAAAACAGACTTGTACCAGCTTAAATAGTGCTGGGTTCCTGCATATACAAAAATGGTGGTTACAGTATTTTGAGGGGCACAATGATAGTAAACTATTGGATTTTAGGCTACGCTATTTATTTTCACACAAAGCCATATTCACTAGAACCACTTCTGGAAATCTATGAAGAGGTACAGCAACAAAATCACAAGACGGACATGCATCGCCAATTCAATTAAGATCGCCGAGATATGAACATCCCCAAAAAATGAGGAGACCAGGGTTCCGCGCCCCACTCGTTGTCGTACCAGCTCACCAGTTTCACAAAGTTGTCCTTGGATGCGCCATGGAACGGTCAACGGTAGACGCCGATTGGTGCCACCAAGGTTCTATCGATGGGTCTGGATCCAAGACTCCCAAGACTCTGACAGGGCCATATATAGGCCCGAAGTGTCAAATGGGCTGATTTCATTCATATCAAGATAGCCATCATGTGACTTGGGCTTGTGTCCAAAACAGGTCGTTCTCATGCAAGTTCAGTATGTTTCCTCCCTCGGCAACTAAAGTTGGGCCTACCTAGTCATGGTTTGCGTCCTCATCACAACTTAGTCTTAATGCTCTTGGGTTGGTTACGTCCTCAGTCTTGCCTGAAAATATACTCCAATTCTTTTATTTGTTGGGTGCCCTTTAGCTCCAATGTTACCTTGCAGTTGAAAACTGGATCAGTCCTCCAATTCCTGGCCTCCCAGCTACTTCTCAACGGAACATCGCCGAGGTTCGTTCAGGGAGATGCCAGCCTTCTCATCGAAGATAGAGGAAGCCTGCTCCGTTGAAAGCGAAAACTGGGATGATCCACACAAGCTTTGGGCAAAATAGGGATGATACTTCCATCATAGTTGATATAACCATACATAAATATCACCTATTGATCGGAGTCATAGTCATATAACCATTATATATATATATCACCATTTATATTATCATCAGTTACTGTGGATGGAAGATATCCTGCACCAGTTGATAGGTGCTTTTTTATCTGTCTCTTTCATCCACAGTACGTGGAGCAAGACTTCAGTGAACCGGTGATTTTTAATATAAAACTCAGCCACAGGCAGGATGCATCAAGCTCGAAAAAAATGGGAGGTTATTTTAGCATTCAAATACCATTCCAGTATATCCAAATACAGTGGTTTAAAAAGTCCCTCAGAGGCCAATACCATGGTTGAAATACCATTCAAATCTAGTACCATGCATTAAAAATTCCAATACCTAACAGATAACAATAGATAACATACCCAAAATTGTCAATACCATTCATCAATTGGGTATTACCATTCATGAAAATGTGAAACATTTTGGGTATTGACTATTTTCATCAAATGGATAACATACTTAAAATCATCAATACTATACCATTCAAAATTACTATTGAATGGTATTTGAGGTATAGTATTACTATGATTCAAAATCAAATAAAGGTGTACCATTCATCATCATTCATCAATTCCATACCTCAAATCGACGACGCAAAAAACGACGCCTTGCAGGTCACGAAATCGGTGGAGACCACCTCCTCATCCGTCCAGTCCTCAGCAGGGCGTGAACGATTTTTTCGATCTTCGTTGGATTTTTTTTGATGTGGTGTTTCACTATAAAAATTGCATGTCTATTGAATATAATAGCAATATTCAATATATATATATACACATAGCCAAATATAGATATACTCATTTTATCATTTTATAGCCATGAATATGAGTTATCTTAGCCAAATGAGGATTTAACATGATTAAAAATCAGCAGATATCGTGAACCAAAATGTTATAACTGGTGTTTACCCATTGGCACCACCATAAACCTGCCATTTGGGCTTGGTAAGCCAACGATTTATGGTACATCAAGGATGGCTGACCAAAATGACCAGAGAGTTCATTATTTGTTTTTTTTTTAGACACATAAAAACATCGTTCCAACTACACTTGAAAAATTCAGCGCTGGTTGGTTGCGCATACTCCCCGTACTTGGTACATAGCATGGCTTGTAATGATCTTAGGATCCTAGATACTCTGCAAAAGCAGTAACTTTCAGGATATGACAAACCGCCTGACGGCCAAAAGCCCACCGTTCTTTCTTTCAAGTCATCGATGGATGATTTTTGGATCTACATGACATGTTTTTTCGCTAATGCGAGTGACTCGAACCGCAATATGGGTCTTATTTCTTTGGCCAGAAGTCAACTTTCCTATGTATATACAAGAGTTGCAGACTGACCGAAGCAAGGTTAGCGCAATACCTGTAAACCAAACTGTTCTTGGGTTTATTTGACCATCGCTTAACCGTGGTCGATAAACCCGATTCTGACCTGTACCCAAATGGATATGGCTCAAAACTGTTTGAGAACTTGAATGAATACCTGAAATAGTGCATCACCTACTAGTTCACTGGTGGGTTTACACTATCAGTACGGCTCATTCAGAATGAGGGAATCATGAGATTTCTACAAGGATGATATGAGTCACAAAAAGCCATCAGCTTTTTTTGGTCCAGAAGGGATCCACAAAAAACAAAAAACAGCTCCCAGGAGCTGCATTGTCACGAGTTTCTCCGAAGACATCATCTAGGACACTACTGTAACATTTTGGCTTAGCCATAAAACTGCGGGTCTGTTTACTGACTCGTGATTGGGTCAGCTAGCAGAGTGTGATCTACTCATTTATGGATCCCCTGATATCTGAAGTTGCTTCTATTCACCACATTGGCTGTCATGAGGCGAATCCCAAGCTACAGGTTTGCAAAAATGGCAACAGAAATGGGTACGGGAATTCCATGCAAAAAGCTGAGCAATTCCCAGAACAAAACGGGAATCATGAATAATCCCATTTATGAAAAATCCATTGACAATCCATTATTCATCATTTTTGTCACGGAATTTCATGGAAATCCATCTAGTAATGATCAAATTCCCACTAGTAACTAGTAATTCATCTAATAATCCACTGATACCCTCTGGTAAACTAACATAACTTTGGAAAATCACCATTTTGAATTACTAAATCAACTATATATAAATGACCATTTTCAATCGCTTTTTGTATGTTTACCAGAGGCATCCACATGCTGATGAGAGAGCCCTTCAGCAGGGGCCCGCGCCAGAACGCCCTTCATGGGTCCTGCTGCTGCATCCTGGAGCTGGGGGGAATCATCGTCCCTCTGTTGGAAGTTTCCATCATGGGCCAATGGGGATCCTCAATGGCTGGATGGTTTACCCTCTGGTTATGTCAAAATAGCTATTGAAAATGGCCATTTATAGTGAGTTTTCCCATCAAACATGGTGATTTTCCATAGCTACGTTAAATTACCAGAGGGTATGAAATTTCATGGATAAATCCATCCCCCCCCAAAAAAAATGGAGGATTGATGATGATAAAAAGGCAAAACCAAAGTGACTTAAACAGGAAACCTAGGAAACCTCCATATGAATGAAACCACCAAGCGAGAAATATCTTCAACTCAGTCTTGCAAAAGACCCCATGACAGTGGTGACCCCGCCACTGGGGGGATTGAACATTTTGGGATCATGAAATCATGGGTCTGTCTTTTCGAATGGGATATACATGGTATACCCCCCGAGTTGTATGGTGCTATTCGATGTTTTTCGTGGGGAAGTGATGAAAACGAACCGAATCAAAGTTGGGGATACCTTCCATCCCCACGTCCCCAGGCCTTGTTTGTTACCCTCATCAAACATGGCTGTCAATTGAACAGCCTCATTCAATGGGCAATTTCAGTTTAATGGGAAAACCATCTATAATTGGAGAATTGTCCAGCGACATGTTTGATTACCAGAGTGTATATCATTCATGTGTCCAGTTTTGTTTGTAAAATCCTCATGCGGTTCTGTGTCAAAATTCGAAATCCCTTCATTCAATGTCTTCCGTCATTTTCCCTTGTAAGAACGATATTGGGGTATGCCCGTTTTGAAACAGCCCCACTTCACTGGACGACTTCCCTGCGTCTTAGAAAACATTACCTCCCCATCTGGAAATCATTCCCAGCCGGGAAACAAGTATTGTGAACCAAATTCAAAAAAGATAGAGAAAAGATTCAATTCACAATTCACTGCTATCTTGGTCGGATTTTGGGAGGCTAGATTTTCGGTGTTGGAATACGCTCAAAACGTCTCCTCATCCGATGCTCACTCACCCTGCATCCCGCTTTCCAGCCCTCGAGGAGATGTTGGCTATGTACACATGCTAGTTACATGTATGTATGCACAATACAAGTTCATCTTATATCTATACACACACACCTACAAATTCATTGCGTAGCATACACACCTATCTATATAGATATATGTGTACATGTATATATATAGAGTATATTATATATATATATATATGTATATTACATACAGATATTAGTAACCTCGTTTTTATATCAGCTATTGTAGCTATGTCCCTATCATCCTCTCCATGTCCCCTGGTACTTCGCCGCCTGGCCTTGATGGCCTTCACGATCTCCTCGTACTTCGCAGGCTTCGACAGGCGGCAGGTGAGATCCACCACCGAGACGTCCGGCGTGGGCACGCGGAAGGCCATACTGCGGCGCCGCGGCAGGGGAGCTTCGGGGATCTGCAGGTCTAGGATAGGTCTAGGATCTGGAAATCTTGAGGTCATTATTTGGATGAGGATTGGTGCTATCCCATAGTTATATACATATATATATATAATTAGATGAGTTGGTTTATAAAGCCATCTGAATATTGATAAACCTACCGCAAGCCTAGTTATACGAGTTATAAGCCAGCCTAGCCAGGTACGGGGCACCATCACCAAATTTACCCCCAGTGGCTACAAATCACCTATTTGAGGTTAGATCAACCCTGATTTGCATGGAGATGTGGCAAAGATTTATGGTGACTATGAGGTAGATATAGGGTAGATCACGTACAGAAGGTAGGTAGATCGCGAGTAGTCAGGAGTCAGAAGCTATGCAAAGGACATAAGGTATATTATATATATATAATTATATTATAAATATATCTCCAACCCTGCTGTCTGATGTGAATCTGTTGATCAAATTAGATAGTTACATTTTATGTGCCTACATGCATGTGTATATATATATATATCCGGTTGGTGGTTTCAACCCTTCTGAAAAATATGAAAGTCACTTGGGATGATGAAATTCCCAATATATGTCAAGTCATAAAATTCATGTTCCAAACCACCAACCAGATACATTAGTTGATCCAATGTTGCATCATATATTAACTATGTCATTCCAATGATGTTCCAACAGTGATTCATATTATCCACATATAATATATATATATATATATTAATGAATTATATATATATATATTAACTATTATAGTTGATTACCCTCTAACTATGGGGAATAAGCATATCATTCCAGGGGGATATCCCATGTTTCGTTGGACCGAATCCCCGGCAGGCACCCGGTCAGCTTTCCGTTCATGTCAGGGATCACCTTGCCCACCGCCTGCAACCAGCCAGGAGCTGGGACTTTCCAGTAACATTCACCAACTTTCGATGATTGGAGTGGGAAAAAAAGTTACCGAAAACTGGGAGTTGAGCCACAATACTTGGGATAAAAAACTGATTTCACCAGCGTAAATTGCTGTTTAACCAACATCACTTGGGATTTCACCATCAACAATGGGGATTTAATAGGGATAACATAGGGGATAGTCATGGGAATACCCTCCAGTAGATTACAGTCACAGTTTATATACCTAGTATAAATGATGATTTGTCCATAGCGATCTGTAAAACCAGAGGCTATCATGTCTTTGAACAGTTTTATGATACATGCATAGCGATCACCAAATGGCGTTCTTCACACATAAGGTGCCCTTAAATGACAACTTGGATTGGTGAAATACAGGATTTGGGGGTACCGAAGCCTTATTTTGGACAGACCCAAATGGCACCCTGACAGTTTACAGATGGAAAATGATTCACCAAATATCCTGGAAGAAATCATCTGAGGATTTCTCCAGTTTTCCCTGAGCCATTTTTCGCAATCCCAAGTTTGACCAACCCACATTGTCATGTTGTTGGCCATGGCGTTTCACGCGATGTGAAAACTGACCGACTCATACCCTGCAGCAGGTATTGGATCGCCAGCCCATCCTCTGAAACAGCCCCCAGAAACCATCGTTTAGTAGGACCCGTTTGAGGGGTGTTGAAGATGATGGGGATGGGATTAATGTATGTATCATCATATATTATGACATATTACCATCTGGAAATTTAACATAGCCATGGAAAATCCCTCATAAATGGAGGTTTTAATGAGAAAATCATCTATTAATGGGCCATTTTCCATGGCTATGTTAAATAACCAGAGGGGAATATCAATTCACTACCCCCAACGATTACTAAATGATAATCAAGTCATTACCCAGCGACTGCCCGCAATGATTACCCAATCACCAAGTAAATAACGACTAGGGCTCCATTAATTACCACATTACCACATACATTGGAACACTAGTGGTATAATATTAACATTATTAACCACTGGCAATAAACATGAAAATTAACCACTTAGTGGTAGTATCGCAAGATTATACAAGTACCACATTGCTTGTCCATTAATTACCCATTTTCGCTACCCATATTTTTTCGTTCGCCATTCTGGCCACCCATCGTTGCTTCAAAATTAATCCTCCAATATCCCTGGGGAAATCCCTATGGTTGATGTTTCAATGCAGAAAACACACCATGAATCATTTGCAGATCATGTTCCCAACCTTAAGTACCTGGTTTTTCGACATCTTTCTGTCACAATAAACCCAAAAAAAAACCCATGGCATGGCCTTGGCAGCTCCGGTGGAGGATGGGATGATGTTCTGAGAGGCGCAACGTCCACCGCGCCAGTCCTGCAGGTGCCGGGAAATCCAAGTCGTATGGTGATTTGAAGCAACAAACATGGCAATTTAATCAGCAAAAGTCTGGAAGTTGTCGGATTTTACAGTACCAAGAAAAATGGTGATTGATCCACCCAAAAATGGTGATTTGGAAATGGTGGATAAATCACCAGCAGAAGGTTGGGATTTATCCAGCGAGCAGTGGGACTTTGATCAAAAAATGATGCTTCATCATCTGGATGGGATATTCTATGGGATATATCACCAGAATATATGTGCGATATCTGTATCTTGAGGGGTATAGCTCGCAAAACAGCTACCCTCTGGTAAACATTTACATATCTATGGAAAGATCCACCATGTTGAAACAGTGAATTTTCCCATGAATAGCATGGTGGATCTTTCCATTCCATCGTTTTTTGTTAATGTTTACCAGAGGCTACAGTTTCATAGGAAAAATGGATGATGACGATGACCAGCCGTGACCTGGTGACAAAAGGTGACACCCGGTGACACGGTGGGTGACCTGGAGAGCAGTTGTGCCCCGAAAAACTTGTGGAACCCGTCGTCAAACAACAGGATCAACAGGGATCAACTGGAAATAGTGGCCCCAATCCATCCATTGGATTGTCATCATGTTCCATCCTAGGTCCTACCTACCAATAGAACCATAGAAAATCTCAAAATATTCTGAATGACCCTTAGAACTGGGCTCAGGATTGATGTTAGCTGGGATGGATACCGAAAATGGGTGAAAAATCCCCATGTTTCAAGGATTGATTCGAAGAAAAAACGCAGAAAATCATGAGTTCTTCATCTTTTACCAAAGATGGTGCTTTCCTGTCCCAAGAATCATGTTGCCAGTTTCTAGTGTTGTTTAAATCATGGTTCATCCCAATCTGACTAGATATCAATAAATTTCTGAAAATCAAAGTTTTCTTGCTAAACAATCCCCATTCTTGCTGCTCCAATCCCAACTTTTCTTACTCAAACACCCAGTTCTGCTGGTGAAATCCAAAAAAATCTAGTTAAAATCCCCATTTTCTCGCCATTTTCGCTGATGATCTTTGCTTCGGCACCTCAAACTGGGCACCGAAAAATTGCCGGTCCGGTCCTTGCCACCGCGCGAAGGTCCATCCACCGTCAGCTGGGTGGCGGTCATGGCCTGGGTACGTCATAGTATGTAATACATATTATATATATATAGTATGTAAAAAATATATATGTAAATAAATATGTACTATATATAAGTCCTTTTTTATGTAATAAAGTAATATATAGTATATGTAATATGTACTATATATGTATGTTTGTATGTATATATATATGTAATATGTCCTATATAAGTAAATATACTGCAATATGTACTACAAGTACTGTAATATGTAATAAAGTAATATATACTATAAGTATGTAATATGTATATGTAAATATACTGTACTGTAATAAATATACTGTAATATGTACTACAAGCACTGTAATATGTAATAAAGTAATATATACTATATAAGTATGTAATATGTGTATGTAAATATACTCTATTGTAGTAAATATACTGTAATATGTACTATAAGTACTGCAATATGTAAAAAAAATAATATATGCTATAAGTATGTAATATGTATATGTAAATATACTGTAATATGTACTATAAGTAATATGTGTGATAAATGTATATATGTAATAAATGTACTATGTATACAGATTATACTGTAATAAATATACATATATATATATATTAGAAGTGTGTGTGTGTGTCATGTCTACGTATCTAAATATGAGTTCTTTATAGACACACATACAGTACATACTGTAAGAAGTAATAGGTAATATACTATATATATTGAAAAGGATATGGACTGAAAGAATTGGACTGGAACCCGTAATCCCAAGGATGCGCGCGCTGTGGAAAATACACAGGAAAGATGTCTTTTTGATATGTAAAAATGGACTCGTTCTTGCATGAAACCTCACTGGTGAGTCCTGTTTGGTTCAGAAGTAACTGGTCCGTACTTTTGGTGCGGTGACAAACCCATCTTTTTCAAGTGCTTGCAGATTTCGGTGACGAGTTCACCTGGGTTTTAGCTGGAAGTTGCTCTAACCCGATTCACATAGCTTGGGATCTTCAAATGATACACCTGGGTGATCATGGATCACAACCCAAGCTGGGTTTTTCATGGGTCGACTTTCAGGGGCCAACCAGCAATTATTATTATCATTATTATCATTAACCATATATATATTAACCATATATATTAACCATATATATTAACCATATATATATATATTAACCATATATATATATATTAACCATATATATATATATATATTAACCATATATCCAGTGATCTTCCAGTTCCCATGGGGTCTTGCTTTTCAGCGCCAGCCAGTGTCTGAAAGTCTTGCAAGAGGCATTTTCCTCCCGTGTTTGCAGCGTATATCACCCAAGTTGCTGAATAAGAGGCTGGATTCTATCGGTGAAATTCGCATGTTGGTAAATTCAAACACCCAAATTGTCTGTTAAAGTACCTCTTTGTGGGTTCATTATGTCTTCCCGCACCCAAATTGTGTGTTAATCACTCATGTTAGTACCTGTTTGCATACCAAATTCTGTGACCAAACACGGCGTGTTTCGAAAAAACCCATCTTCGGTCAGAGAGACGTGGACGGTGGTCATCAGGCCCTCAACGATGCCGAAGTTTTCATGCACCACCTCCACGACGTGAACCCCATCCCATTGGTTGGTAATATACTGTTAATATATGGTTAATATCTATGGTTAATATATATATATGGTTAATATATATTGGTAATATATGGTTAATATATATATATGGTTATTATATGGTTAATGATAATAATAATCTGGTTGGTGGTTGAGCCACCCCTGTAAAAAATATGAAAGTCAGTTGGGATGATTATTCCCAATATATAGAAAAATAAAAATGTTCCAAGCCACCAACCAGATTGGGACTTAAGCCAGAAATGGGCTGTTAACCAACTAGAGCGGTTGGATATGGAAACACCAGCAGTGGAATTGGACCAAGCAAAATCGGGATTTAGCGACTTAGATTGGTCACTGAAGCATTGTGACCAAGGATAATTGTGGCTTAAACCCCCAAGGCTCATCGCTGTCACTGGATGAACATGTGCCGGCAATAGGTTCAATCAAACCATTGTGCCGTCTATGGCTATGGTTTCAATCCATACCACCAGTGTTGACCTATGGTTTATATATATATATATGGATAATATATATATATATATATGGATAATATATATATATATGGTTATTATATGGTTAATATATATGGATGTCCAGGCCCTTTGATCAGCAAAAACATCGTTCGGAACTGCTTGTGATCGAGCCCGGCTGAGCCGTGCCACCATGGACAGACTGGTCAATTCACCACGGATTTCAGCAATAACGCTGGTAGAGCCAGCCGTCCAAAAAATATATCGGTCATCCAGGGCACCGGGGATGTAAGAGAAGTAGAAAGTTCACACAATGCGAAGCTAAGATGTCATGCGCGTTATATAGGTCTAATTTGGGTAAATCAGAAAGCAAACTCAATGGCTCAATTTCTTGAAATCACAAGAATTTGTGGGTGACCAAATCGTGTGCAAGGCGCAAGGGTCAAAGTTCTGACCCTTCTTACCACATCCTCCATTGCAACTGTAACCACCAACCCCCCAGCGTTTGTAACTAGGGGACTTAGACGATGCCAAACATGTTCCTTTATTTGTTTTGAAAGAATGGTCACTGATATTGGCCCCATGGTGGTTACCTATCTTGGGTGAAATATCTTCTGTTTTGTTGGTTATCCCAAGTTCAGTATTTCTAAGTCCGGTCTGTCTCTGCATTTTGATTGGAACGTGTGTATCCCTATGGAAAAATATGGAAGGCTTCCCATTTCTGAGTGACCAAAACTGATCGTCGGCGACCACCCAAATCAAGAGAATCAAACAAATTCGAGCGTGAGAACTTTGGATCTTTTGGCCACCCAACATCAAGACCATTCCCGAATTTCACTCAAAGTTACCACACAAAAATTACCTTTTCGGGGCCCAAGATCTTCCGACGTTTTCCCATTGGTCGAGCTAAAATCTAGTCGGTGCTAAAAATCCACCAGTTCTCCTGGTAACTTGTCCCTTAAACCAATCCGTTGATGCTTGATGAATCAAGAGTATTTTTTGCTATATTATATGATTATGATTATATATATATATATACATATAACTATATAATAATCAAGATTGTTTTTTGCTGATGAAGTCATATTAAGTGCCTATTTAAGGGATGGTCTAACAGGATTATCATTGACCATGCTGATTGATATGAGCTGATTTCCAACTATTGGTATCCCCAATGGTTTTTGATAATATCAATCCCCATATTATAGATTATTATTCACAAAAAGTTGGAGATACCCTCTGGTAAACTAACATAACTATGGAAAATCACCATTTTTAATGGGAAAATCCACTAAAAATGGCCATTTTCAATAGCTATTTTGACATAACCAGAGGGTAACCAATAAGTGGAAATCCCCATGTTTTGATCCTATTGATGACATTAACCATGACTTCCAGTTGGCAGTATTACTATTGGATCAATGGATGATGATGTCAAAATCCTCCACATTATCCAATCAGTATTGTCCAACTATGGTGATACGTTCCAATAATTATATGACTAATTATGCATATCCATTGATCTACAGTAAAGCTTGATGTGACGTAACTTAGACAAATACCATCCTGCATATTGTTTAGCTAAATAATAAAATTTTAGTCCCATAAAATGACTAAAACAAGGCCATAAAAGGGCATGATTCCCTTAGAAATCAGCATTCCAGTGATGTCACATTGAGGTCATGATTCACGTGATCAAATTCATCCAGATAATATAGTTATCATATACGATATCTCAAAAAACAGTAACAACCATTGTTAATTAACCATTCATACCCATTATTCACATTTATTAACCATTATTTCATCCAGATATACTTCCAGCAGCCACATCAGCTCCGGCCTTGGTCAATGGCGCCAAGCAATTGGTGGTGCAAGAAGCGTTGGAGACCTCGCAAACGGTCCGTTCAGACGTCCGACGTGGCTTTTGTTCAAGGACCCTCCAGAAAAGGCCTAGAAGAATGGGGAGTTACTAAGCAAAAATGATCGTCTAACTACCAAAAAAAATGGGATAAGTAGAGATTCGACAATCAAAAACTTCTGATTTTACCATCAAATATATGAAGTTTGCCATGAAACATAGGGATTTTTTACCATCCACAAAAAAGAATTGAGCTATCCAACTATCCAAGGATCCATCCAACCCGGATTGAACCATCTACGGATTGAACCATCAAGATAGCAATATGTATATATATATACATAGCAATCAAACATCCAACATATATTGATTCAGGATGGCTAAAACTAGTTGAAAGGTAAAACCATACTCTCAACATATCTTGAGAGTGATGTGAATATATATATATACTTATTTTGGATATAAGCATCAGTTTTGTAATCATCCAAAATCAGGATTTTACCATCCAACATAGCGATGTTGATTTAACCATCAAACACAAAGATAAGTAAGAATCACAAAATAATCTGGGACTTACTCAAAAAATCATAAGTTCAACGATCAAAGCGAGAAATCCCACCATTCAACCGGTGCAGGTGCGATTTATGGTTCCAGATCCAATCCCAAAAGTTCGATCCTCTGAGCACCACGACCTATTGAAACCTGGGGCACGCCAATAAAGATTGTCATTTTTATGTAGCCAATGGAATGAAATGGGAAAATTTTGTTGGATACACCCCATCTGCCAAGATCCTACTGGAAAATCATTGAGATACTTATTGATACTTGATTAACTCCAAGAAAATTTGGTGATTATCTTTGATAAATACGGGGATTGTTGTTTGACAATTCTCCCAAAATCCAAAATCAGTTGCAGCAACCTTTGCTTCAAAAACATTGAGGATCAGGATAAAGGAAACATGGGACAGGAGATTCATGTTGCATTTATTCGTGAAACGCGAACATCGGTATGACGGTTATCAGCAAGCTTACGGCCACAAGGCCCCCCACAAACCATCCCAAAATTCCCACGTTTTTAAGCAGTTAGGGGGTTCACATCAGTAGTCTTCTGAGGGTCCAACCACTGTGTCGGTGCTCTTGTAGTTCTCGTGGTTCACGCCCATGACGTACATTGGCACAGCATCCTTCGCTCGCCCCAGGGTTGCAAAGGAATGGCAGGTCGGATGGCATGGCAATACCCCAAGCCCAGCTGGCCGGCCTAGTGCCTAGTTTTCATTGATTTTGGTAGTCAAGCATCCATAGCAGAGTTTGCGGAAACCCAACATGAACATATTGCAAGTCCCGTTCACAGCGCGTTGTATTGCAGCTCTTCAGCCGGCGGTTTTCATGCTTCTATAGGTTTGCCTGAAAATAGGGTACCCAAACTCCAGTGGATTGAAGCCGCATGACCCCCGGTACAGAACCTATTGTTTGGGACACATTTGGGTGCCCTCCAAAGTTGGACGGCTTTGTGCTTCCATGTTTACCCCGGTAACTGGTTCACAAGCATACTCTGTATTCAGTCAGTACGGGTCACTGTGCTAAACCCAAAGCCATTAAACCACCATCTCCAACGATTTATCATAAATGGGTGCGATTTCAATCATGCCCAACTGGAATATCTTTCAATCATCCCTAATAGAATGTGTCTTTTTGATTGGAAAGCCGATAATATGACATGCTGGGCAGGTGATGGATATGGATACCGGTGCATTTTCACCTGTATCTGTACCTATCTCATGTAGACAGTCGCGTGTATCTATGTATACTTCTACGCATGTATATAACATATCATCTAAGTAATATACATACATAAATAAGTGTAAATATTGATATATAGGTACAAAACTGTGAATATGTAGATCGATTTTATTAGGTGCACATCTGTAGGTGTGTGTGCAGGAACACCAGGTCACAAAGCGATATACAAAAAAAAAACTGGCACACTTGGGGAAATTCTCAGATTTGACTTGTTCATTCGGAAAAGAATCCTCTATGTGAAAATCAGACCCAAATACTGGAAAATGGGGTGACAAGTCGTATCTGGGTATTACAATATATTTCGCTGACCTGAAACTTGCGGTAATTTGGGGATGATTCCCTCAATCCCAACCATCCTTCCAGTGCGGTCACAGTAATTTTTATCCCCTTGGAGCATAGCCCGCTCAATCTCTGTGTGCCCTTCTGGCTGGTAACAGTCACACCGTGAAAAGCATACCTTTCGGCCGCGAAAAGTCGAAAACTCGAGAAAAAAAACGCAAAGCTTGCAGTCCAATGGATTTTTGCTCGAAAAGTCGAAAATCTCGACAAATTAAAAAAAAAAACGAGAGGTCGAAAACATCGAAAAGTTGAAAAATCGAAAAAATCGAAAAGCGGAAACCGTTTCGACTTTTGACTTTTGCCAAAGATTTCATTGGAAAAGTAACAGTCATTTGATGTTTTCAAGGCGTTGGAGCACAGGCAGCATGCACACAGGTGTTGTTTATTGGTGTTTTGTTGCTGTTCCTTAGTGGGTTCTTGTTGCCTTTCTAGGGGAGCACAACGCAACCCTGCAATTACCTCGATAGGATCATATTGCGCACACAATGTTTGTGAATTCCTCCCATTGGCTGGGTTTTTGTGGGTTTTGAAAAGGTGGATACCAGAATCCCACAAATGGCTGGCTTGCACATTCCCCATCTATAGGGTATATAGTAATTAACCACTTGTGTCGGGCAGTGGGCTGGGCAATTTGATGCAATAACTTGATTAGTTGACCTACCTGCTTGCCGACCTTCCAAGTTAAAGGCTAGCAAACTACCATCAGCCATGGCTGGGTCTACCATGTGCATCCATGTGCTACGGTCATTGACTACTTACCCATCATGTGCCACCATTCATCTATCAATGTCTATGTTAATTAAAGAACTCAAGGGCATATTTCTCTCTGAGCAATTAAATCGCCATGGTTACGATTACTGATAAAGATCCAAGTTTCACTAATAGATCATTTATAGTGTTTTTAGATGTTTTTCCACGACAACCTCCGTTTTGTGCGGGCGTTTCCTGTTCTCACCTTCGATGACACCGATGCTCGGTGGTTTTGAAGGTCTAATTGCACAAGCCCTGGCTACGTCGGAGCTCGGGAGCCACACTCTGAAGTGAGAAACTTGAGAAATGCTCAGATAAAATGGTGGGTAAATGCTAAGGTGAAGCATCTTGATGAAGACAGAACTGGCAGGCAAAACATGAACACTTCGACTTCGACCTGGTGATGGCTGTGAAGAGATTCTATGGCTGCGAAGAGATTCTCAAAGCGGCTTCTCCACCCAAAGCATTTTTTTCTGACTTATTGGCACATCACCAGCTCTCCCTCAGGTCTTTTGAGGTGGACGGCTGGGATTCCCGCTGCGCATATGGACGAACAGTCAAGTTGGCGCAATTCTCTTGGAGATAGCGCACCACGTCCACTCGACCTGCAACAAGATGTCAAGCAGGCATTAACCCGCTCACATGTTCTTTTTTTCTATGTTCTTTTCATGTGAGCAATGATCACGAGGAATAAAGGGAAGTGCCTTCCTTCCCCGAAAGGTTTTTGTCGCTATCGCGGTTTGGTTTGTATACCGTTACCATGCGGGACTGAACACGCAGCATGTCACCAAGTTTTTTTTCCGTTTGTTTCTGCGTAACAAGTGATATGTATCGGTTCGAAACAGGTCCATCATTCCAAGGCACGAAACAATTTCCGCATATAACCTGTTTCGAACCTCATCCAAGTAACGTTCCGAGCCTGTCTGAACGCTGACGGCCACGTGGATGTTCTTCATCTCATCATGGAGCTGCTGAAGGCTTCGACCTATCTGATCGAAAACAGGAAGCTCAGGGAATCGTCCCTTTAGAACTCTGTACCGATGCTCAAATATGCCTTAGCCGCTCTGGCTCCAGACGCGGCATCCCGCAGGATACACCTGTCGGCCGAGCTCTTCATACTCCAGCTTCGGGTACTCGACGCAGCATTGCAGTTGGAACGGACGGGCCACTTCTTGCATGACCGGAATGATGCCGGCAGACATATCCTCATCATCCAGTTGGAAGCGGCCGAGAGTACGATCAAACCACCACAGCAGTGGTGCGAAGAAGGTGGTCTTCCCGATCTGTGCCACTGGGATGTAAGGCGGGACAACATAAGTTTTCGAGCTGCTTTCAAAATTCCCACACTTGTTACTCTCTGCAAAAGCTCCAAGACCCGTCAGTGGACGGGCCCTTGGAGTTCAACTCATTTGATCCCAATATAGGGCTTGCCTCGGTGCACAAGGCCCTCCGATGTACTTGGACAAGGAGCTTGTATAATCAGAAGTGCTTTGGGGCACCCAAGTCCACCACAAGCTGCGGGTCCATGCAGAAGGCACATGCTGACAACGAACATGCTGTGCTGCTATGTCAAGCAATACCCATGTATCTTCGAAAGCAATGGATGACCTCGAATCCATGCAAGACCTGCCACGTCTTCATATTTCACCCGCGGGATGACAAGGCTGCCAAAAAGAACAGCGGCGACATATGCGTTGACTCGCAGGGCTGCAGACTTCCCCAGCAATGCCAGCTGCTGCCTGTGGTGGCCCGAACAAGCCAAAGCAATTATTGTAAAAAGGATCCATTCGAAGTTGCTGCTGATGGATATTTTTTACAAGTGAGAGATCAAGATCTAACCAGTGTTCAAAATTCTCTATGCAAGAAACTTGTGTGCCATTCTTGTTTGCACTCATCCTTTTTGTATGGTTCCGGAAAACCCGCCTTAATCAATTCCACGGCGTCCGTGGCAAACGTGGCGCCTAGACCACCCAAACAATACATGAACAACTCAGGAATCAAGTTCTGCCGGCTGCATGCTGGCCATTGTTGGCTAGGGCAGGTTCATTTGAAGAGACCTATCATATGGAGCTTTGCTTGGATTTTTTTCCTTGCCTAGTTTTGGGCGAGGTTCGCAGCGAGCTTTAAGCGAGCTTAAAAGATCATGTCTTATCATCTGTCCTCAACCATAAGGCAAGTGAGGTCCGGGTCTGCGGGTCGCGAAAATGCCTAGCAAGAGACCTATAAGAGTACCTGTTCATCGACTCGCGCAGATGCATTGATAGACACCAAACTGGATACTCAAGTATAGCTGTCTCTGTTTCCAGCGAACCTATTCAATCTATTCAGTCCAGCCAGTCTATATCTATTTAGACTATCTCTTGGTTAATAAGTTATTACTTTTCGTATCTATTGCACCAGTGAGAAAAAAATTGAACAGTTGAACGACAGGTGAAAAAAGGAAAGTCAACAAGTCGAACACTTTGACTTTTTGACAGTCGAAAAGTTCGCAAAGTTAAGACCTTGCTGACGGGTTTAACTCGAAAAGCAGAAAAAAAAAGTCGAAAAGTCAAAAACTGTTTATTTGTTGAGGCGAAAAGTCGAAAAGCTCAAAAAGTCAAAAGAATAAATCTCATGAGCTCGGAAGGCATCTGAAGGGCTTCATGAGAGCTGGAAAGTGGGTAAGAAACAATACTTATATATATATATATGTATATATACGTACATAGAAACATATAAATATGTATCACTCTATACATATATATATATCACTATATATATATATCAATATATATATATATACATTACGTACGAGTTTTTATTGCTGGAGTATTAACCATACATGACTGAGTTTTCATTAATATACTGTTCACCTGAAACTGCGAAGTGCGTCAGAGAACCTTGTCAGCCTTTTGGATTCCCCGAATGCTTGGTTTTTATGATACATATGAAGGTTTCCCATGGGGGTATCCCCAAATCATCCAAGTCATTAGACCATTTAGTATTGACACCTGTGGATTTGGGGATCTCCCATTTTAAGAAACCCCCATATATCGATATAGATACAGGGTAGGTAAAAATAGCCCTGTCAAAAATCAACCATGCAGAATCAATTAGCAGTTATATCACAATATCTTTGATGGTCAAAACCCCTAAAATCAATGATGATTGTTAAATCTTATTCAAAACCCATTGAACTGAGGTTTGAGAACTTCTGGATGAACTGATATCACCACATTTGATTAAAAGCCCATGAATCAGCTAGTCAACCATCATTTATTATATAATTACATCTCCTCATGTTTCATGGTGAAAAAGCACCTATAACCAAAAAATTATGTTCATGATGCTCAACTACATATAATTTATCCAGCATTTTCCGCAGAACAAATCCCCACATATAGATGAGTTGTCCATTCAAAAATCATGACTTAAATCCACTGTTTTTGATGGTGAAATCACAATCGTTTCATCAAAAATGGTGGTTTTCCTACAAAAAAAAGTCTCTGCCAGGCTGGTTGAATCACCATTTTCTCATGGAAAAAAAAAGATGGTGAAATGCTGATTTCCTAGAATTTTCCCTACCCAAAAAAGCGTCCGAAAAATCCTCAGTCCTTGGGAGGTGCGCTGATGATCACCTTTTTGGCCCCTCCGCCGATGTGCAGGGCAGCCTGGTACCATGGGGATAGTATCCCAATTGATGGCCAAAACAAGGGTAACCTGAAAAATTCGGTGTGTCTGAAACTAGGGTACCCCCAATTTCAATGCATGGAAAAACCTCGTTTCCCTCTTAAAATGGCCATGAATTGGGGATAAATCGTGGAAAGGATGAGAAACTGGCATCACATGTTCGAAAATTACTGGCACATTTTCGCCTGCCTCCAGGTCCGCGACTCTGCATCAAAAAACGGGGGGGCATAAGCTGTTTTTACGTGGTCGATACCATAAACAAAAACATTGCAATATCAGCTCGTGCTGGGAATATCACCAATAAATATGGCTGTATCTGTATCGTTCCCCATTGGTTCCGGCGACATCCTGCACCCAACGGTTGCAATCAATAGTAATATGTTTTAAATGTTTTTACGTATACCCTCCAGTAAATTAACATAGACCCTGGTAGATAGGGGTTGGAAGACTAGTTTCCATTAAAAATTGGTGATTTTCAGGGTCTATGTTAATTTACCAGAGGGTATGATATAATACTTGTTTCCTTCACTTCATCTAGATTAGCCCAGCTTTGCAACAGCGAAAGGTTCCAGCAAGGTTCCAGGACTGTCCCCGGCGATTGAAACCCAACAGATTTGCTGGCCATCCTGATGGCACACTGACATCGGCATACTGTGGCGGCGGTGACCTATACTAGTGGTCTATATACCCATGTGATTATGTATATTTTCTATATTATAGATATATATATATATATAATTCTAATAATAATAATAATATATCATACATATGTTAATATTTCTATATAATATATCCTCGTTCTATCCCCATAGATTGTGGATTCTTCCCCAGTCTCCCGGTTGATCTTCCCACAGCCCCTTCACCTTCTCTTGAGTGGTGAAGATTCCTCGCCACATGGCTGGGGCGTTTTCGGCCGTGGAAGCGAGGATCATCTTATGTTCCTATGGGTTTTTGTTAATGGGAAAATCATCAGCTGTCAACTACTCTATAAATGTTATAATGTGTATATATATATATATATATACACCTTTATATACCTTTATATACCTTTATATACCTTTATATACCTTTATATACCTTTATATACCTTTATATACCTTTATATACCTTTATATACACCCTTCTAAGGAAATCTAGTGGATGTAAGCTGGGGTTTTAATGGGATTTCATGAGGATATCTGACAAAATGGGATTTCAAAAATGAGGTTTACCAGAGAAACTTAGGAAATTCAGCACCAGAACTTGGGCCAAGACCTGCTAACTTTGAGGAAGCAGCAAACATAAGGATCTAAGAAACCAAAAAATGAACATATTTCACCCAAAGCTGGGGTTTAAGCAGCCATGAAGAATAAGCATGCTACCAAGCAATGGAGATATCATTTTACCCAACAATGCTTAACGAAGAATCTAGGATTTCACGGAGAAAAAAATCTCCGGGTGTCGCCAAAATTGATGCGGTTGAACCAACAAAAGAAATGTGGACTGAACCAAAAAAGGATCTGTCAAAAATGGTGACTTTAACCACGACATGTCGCACTTAATCCACAAAATAGTGATTTGACCCAAATGTGGATTTCACACTACTTAAAGAAACACCACGGGAATTCACCAATCACAATGGATTCTCAACTTGGGTATAACCATATGGCATAGCAGCTATTAGCGATTGAGTGAACCGATGGCGTTTGGTCATTTTCGGAGAGATATTGATGTTATATGACCCTCAACATCAAACATAGCCATGGTCTCAGTGGGGAGGAAATGCCTGGTTGATGTTAATGTATGTGGGGATGCCATAAACCGCCCATTTCGGGGATAGTACTAGTTTCTAGTTACCACCCAGAAAAGTGGTGATTTGGGGGATGATTTATGGCATTGGTTTTACCACATCCCCAATGTCAAATATTTTCATAAACTCTGGGGATGTTGCCCCAATAAAATGGTGAAACTTCAAACCCATGAAATCCCAGCGGGTCTGAAAATGGAGGTATACCTACATGGCTATTTCATAATGGGAGAATGATTTTTCATCCCATGGATTTGGGTTTTCCTAAAATTGGGGTACCCCCAGTCATCATCCATTTATAGATGGATTTTCCATTATAAACCATCCATTTTGGGGTACCCCCCCTTTATGGAAACCTCCATATATATATATGTATATGTATATATGTATATATGTATATGTATATATATATACCAATGATTTTCGTGAGTTCTTCACCAACGTGTGCACCTGTAGACTCGCAGACATACTCTGCACCGCTCTCGCCCCATTTGATTGCAGCTGGGTCCTGATCAACAGGTGGCGGCGATTTTGGCGGGGTCAGAACCCAAAAGTTGGGGAAACAAACAGTGAAAATATGGATGTAAATCACCAGAAAGTGGGATTTATATAAGCAGCAAAATCTAGATTTGATTTAACCCACAAAAATGTAATTTAACCAGCAAAAAGTTGGATTCAACACCAACAATGTTGAATTTAACACCAACATTAACCAGGCATTCTTATTTAATCAACAGATCAGAAATGGCGATGTAACAACCAAAAAATTGGATTGAACCAGCAGGACATGTGGATTTATCCGGCAAAAAAATGATGGAAAAAACCCAACCACTTTAGGGCTGTTCTAGAAATGAGGACCAGGAAAACCGGGGATTTTTTTGCCCAGTTTTCAACCAGCGAGAATGTGATGGATGTGAATCGAAGTTGGGGAACCAGCGATTGGTTTAGATAGCCTTTTGTCAAAAAAAAATACCCTCTGGTTATTTAACATAGCCATGGAAAATGGCCCATTTATAGATGGTTTACCTATTAGAAATGGTGATTTTCCATGGCTATGTTAAATAGCCAGATAGTAGGAAGTCAAATCCCAGATCAGTTTGAAGTTGGATACTGCAATCAGTGTCATAAGCCAGCTCACATGTTTGGTGCAAGTGGGTGAAACAGTCAAATTGTCTCGCAGTCAGGAAGCATCACAGGAGAAAATAAAGTAATCCATTGACTAATGATCCCTACTTCCAATCATAAAGCAGTGGGAAGCATTCAACTTTGGGTGGGTTCTTTTCCGTTGGGAACAAAGCAGTTCATTGGGCTGAATTCTGATATGGTAGCTCAATCCTGCCAAATAATCGACCGTCTTCCATATACTGCAGTCAAAATATATCCTTAAACTGTTACTCCAAATATTCCCAGAAATTATAGAACCATTTTTGGGAGAATCCAAATACTCTTTTTTGCGTACCCTATCTAGTTGGGATACTTTTTTGGAACTTCCTTGAAGAATGAACATTCAACCAGTTACCCTCTGGTAAACTAACATAGTTATGGAAAATCACCATGTTTTTTAATGGGAAAACTCACTATAAATGGCCATTTTCAATAGCTTTTTGTTAGTTTACCAGAGGGTAGATCACCCAAGAAAACACATCTTTTTCATCACAGCACCTTCTCATGGAACACGGCGATTTCCTTGCCGTTGACCACCTGAAAGGGGGGGAACCGCTTTCAGCTGATGCTATGCTGATGGCAAAACGTGCATGGGGGATTGGGCATGCCTCATCTTTCCTTAGTATTCACAGTCTGGGACTTCAAGTTTCACCCAAGATGCAAAATGTTGTTGCTTCTTTCATCGGTGTCCCTGGATGGTTCACAAAAAAAATGGGAACTGCCAAACAGGGAACCCAAAAAATCATCCAAAATACTCCAAATCCATCATTCCGCGGTCCTAGGAACCATTTTGGTAGATGGTTTCTTCCGTTTTTTATGTGCCATCCCATTCCGTTGGTTAATAGCCGCATTCTGTGTGGCTCCTTTACAATCTGGAACCACTTTTTGAAGGGCCTTCTGGTCACCCAGTCAAACACATGGCATACCTTTGCTGAGAAACCCACGTGGGAATCACACCTTCCCTCCGAAAATGACCGTGGAATCACGCCCCAGTTTTTCAGACATTTTCAAATGTCATATCAAATTTGTTATACATACATATATATATATATATATCCCATAGAATATCCCCACTATATCCCATTAGGATCACCATTTTCATCAGAGGCGCCAGAAACTCCTTGCCGCCATCCTTCTTTGCCGCAATGGTGCCTTTAATGCGCAAGGAGGGAGGATGCTTTTGCCGGGGAAAGGGGGAAGACATGGGTTTGGCACCAACCATACTGCACATCTATATATATATGTGTGTGGTGTGTGTGGTATGTGTGGTATGTGTGGTATGTGTGGTATGTGTGGTATGTGTGGTATGTGTGGTATGTGTGGTATGTGTGGTATGTGTGGTATGTGTGGTATGTGTGGTATGTGTGGTATGTGTG
>Ga0126342_10000890_pt1 | contig 37741 bp, 25 predicted proteins | sample Cyp1metagenome_FD_92528 | JGI IMG/M metagenome (GOLD analysis project Ga0126342, IMG submission 92528) | Coral microbial communities from Lord Howe Island, Old Settlement Bay, Australia - Cyphastrea 1 metagenome | ecosystem: Host-associated > Invertebrates > Cnidaria > Coral ... | reverse complement strand
ATTCCCCAAATGATCGATTTCTAATTAAAATCTTTATAAAAATCATCAGTTTGGATAGCTCCCAAAGGGTACCCCCCATGAGCCCATGTCCCCCATTAATAATAACCAGGGTTTGCCCCTGATGAATCAACCACCTTTCTGATCCATGAAATTTTAACAAATCCAATGGAATTCTATTAAGATCTAATTACGTAAGCCATATCCAAAGTTTTATGGTTCAGAGTTGCTTATTATTAACGGGTCGTCAAGAAAACTAGCCAGAAGGTACCCCCCTACCTTCTGGGGGGGGTTATTAATCCGGTGTTGGCATTATAACATTAGTAATCATTAGTATAACTATATATATATAGTTATAGTCATAGTAGTGTTTTGGGATAGTAATTCCCATCGGTGAGATCACAAAGAAGAATATCATCACCCTTGATCCAAAAGGTGCACGGCACACGCACCTGAAAGGTGTCCATCCGCATTTTACTATCGGGGTTATGATCGCCTCTGGGAAAAAAATACCGTGATCCAGAGCTGCCATTTACCCTCTGGTTATGACTAACATAGCCATGGGATAGATGGTCCATTGAAATAGATGGTTTACCTATTAACAATGGTGATTTTCCATGGCAAACTGTTAAATAACCAGATGGTATATCTTTATTTGAGTTAGCAACATTTGAGTTAGCAACTTAGAACTGGGGCACCAGCTTGTGAATCGCACCAAGTGACACTTCGAAGCGTCCTAAGAGAAAGTTGCCACCGGCATGCGCCTAGGTGGCGCGACTGGGTAGAGGTCTGGATTTCACCAGTCGGGATGATGACCAGTGGGATTTTAGCATCTCAATGGGACTTCACCACATCACCAATGGTGGTTTAACCAAATGTAATATGTGGTTAATATACTGTTAATGATGGTTAATATGTGGTTAATATATGGTTAATGATAGTTAATAACTATATCTGGTTGGTGGTTGACCTACCCCTCTGAAAAATGATGGAGTTCGTCAGTTGGGATGATGACATTCTCAATATATGGAAAGTCATAAAATTCCATGGTTCCAAACCACCAAGCAGTTTTTGTGAGTCTGAAAATGGGGAACATGGAGACAAACCATGGGATTCCCCGTGGTAACGGATCAGGATGCTAACTGAAAATTCCACCACACGTGGTACTCACATCCCATTGTCCTTGCGTAACATGCTATGAACAAAATGATTTTGGTTTCCTCAACCAAAATAAGTCTTGGGGCGGGTTACCTTCAAATCAATCTTCAGTATAGCAAGGTACGCATGGTCCAATTGTGCCCAATTTAGTTCGATTACTTCCCTGTGAAACATTGTGATTTTCTGGTGCTTTCCAGTTCGAAGCTATCCTCAACTCCAAGGCAATCGACTTGACCCTTCCCTGCAGAGTTTTCGCCCTCATCCGTGAAGAGACAAACCTGGAGCCATGCGGACGGCTTCAGCGTGGTTTCAATGGCTAGTCATATGTCCGTTTCAAGTAGCCATTTAGAAAAATATACATCATTTCCTGAGAGACCCCTATATTGATTCTATATTACTAATATATTATCATATTTATCTTACAATTTCATCGATGATATCATTACTATAGACTCCCGCATCAACATTCTGGTCCAACAACAATCTTTCTATTTCAGCCGGTATATCTCAGTGTCAAAATATTCACAGTCAGATTACAAAAAACACTGTCAGATTCTTTCAGAATATGCAAACATATCAATATCATATCATACACATGCAGTGGAGTGGGCCCCCAGAGCAAGATGGAATATGAAAAAGAAACCAACAACCTACCCTCTGGTAATTTAACATAGCTATTGAAAATGACCATTTATAGTGGATTTTCCCATTAAAAACCGGTGATTTTCAATAGCTATGTTAAATTACCAGAGGGTATCATAAACATTCATTTTGTAGGATTATCCATAAACCTATCATCCCATCTCTATCACAGAACTGACTCAACACCATCAACCTTCAGCATCTTCGCATCTTCCCATGGTGGCCCTTATCGGGCCGCTCCTGTTCACAGTGTGGGGGGATGATGATGGCATCCCTGGCTGGCAGCCCGAAGTGCCGCAGGCCCAGCTCCTGTGGATCAACATGCTGGATTTCGCTATAGGAAATAGGTGCAGTGATGATATCATGGGGTTTGGTAAACACCATCCTACCCTCTGGTAAACTAACATAACTATTGAAAATTGCCATTTACAGTGGATTCTCCCATGAACAATGGTGATTTTCCATAGCTATGTTAGTTTACCAGAGGGTAAATGGTGACGTAACCATCAAACACTAGGGGGTGAACCAATGAATATTCTAGTGTTTTATTAATGGTGTTTTCATGGGGATATCATGGGGATACAATGGGATATATAACCAACAATATATGATATGTGGCTGTGTCTGAACATATTGATATGAATGAGAAACAAGACATGGAGTCCATGGAGGATTTAATGTGATACTCATGGGAAAGGATATAATGTGGATATCGCAGGGATATCATGGGAGGTGGGATATAACCAACAACTTGGGGATAAACAAACAGGGTGTTCAATAAGCTCCAATAAGGGTTGATGGCCACGTAAGAAGGCCTTTAAACGTTCTGTTTCAATGTGAGCAGTAGCTGGCTACACCCCATGATGAATGACTAGGGAACTGTACTAACCAGTGTATTGGGGATTATCATCAATTAATATCAATTTAGGGAATCCTTATTAACCAACCAGAATAATGCAATGACAAAGGGCTCTGAACACCACTCAAACGTCTCTAAGGAAATTAGACCAAGTACGTGGATAGTAACCCTGGTAAGTCCTGCAAGTAAGTAGTATACATATATATATAAATATCAATTAGCCCATCTACAGCTGCTTTTCCCAACTCTACTGATAAAAAATACGACGTAGACATTTATGGCGTCCAAAAATCACCATCTGACAACAGTGCCAGGATCCTCAGTCACCAAATCAGCGGAGCCCTTCGGGGGGTCCATCATAGTTTTAGACACATTCACTGCATTTTATCCATAGATCCACTAGAAACACCTATTAAGCACCTATAAACTGCATCAGCCTTTCATAGATACTTCATGATACTTCAATCCGAATATGTTGCCATAAATGGGAATATGTACTGGTTTGATGTTGATCCCATGGTTACCACATGGGGAATCATCTCAAAAATGCTACCTTTCGAATGTGCAAATGATCATAATTACCATCTGGTTATCTAATATAGCTAGGTATCGAACATGGCACATTTGTAGATGATAAACATATATATATAAACATGATGATCTACCTCTTAAACATAGTGATGTTCCAGGTCCCTACGTTAAAAATAAAGCGGCATTCACCATTTCTCGCGAGTCGATGAGCATCCTGCCAGAACCTACCACGGTCACGGTGAAGTGTTGAGCAACAAAAAATGTCTGGCTTTCTGGCGATCGTTTATGCAAACATGTCTGGGATACATGATAACCAGACATGCTGTTGGTAAAGGGATTTACATGGCACCTTACAACATTTTACATGGCACCGATGATCTCAAGCACACGTTGAAAGGCAGCGGCCCAGGTGTCGCCGGCAAGTCTTTTCACCACGAATCAGCCATCAGCCAATTGTCAGCAACCAATCAGCTACTGCCCATAAATCCCGAGCTAGCTGCACTTGAACATCACCCAATCATTGGGGATTTTGCATCTTCAGATACTCAGATCATGTTGGTGAAACAATAATAAATCATCCCCAAATTCACCATTTGTATAGGTGGTATTTTCCCCATTCCCAGTCATGGCTGGTTTATGGCATCGTTTTAACCACATTCAGCATCATGAACTATCAGTAACCATCATCATTTATTAACCATTATCAACCATTATATAATCACCATCACAAACCATTATTAACCATTACTGATCTTCCTTAAACATTACTCATCATCATTTTTCAGAATCAGTACTAACCATTATATCAGTACAATGATGATATTCTAGTGACTATCCCCATTATTACTGATCTTTTTTTGCTTCGCAGAAAGTCACACGAAAACCGGGGACAACTGGCCGTCCAAATCAGCGTCCTGGGCCACTTTCTTCTTGGTGCCATCTCGAATCCCATCTCCTTGCGACGCTGTGGACCCAACCGTCCAAGACGGTGCTCACTGAGTCACCGAGATTTGACATGATTGGTTGATGCTAAAGATATAGAATAAACCAAAAAAAAACATGATGTATAGTTCATATTAGTACACTATTGATAATGAATTATTAAGGGATTAGCAATGATTAGTATGGTCCTCTCTCAAATATGAAATATATTCAAACCTCCAAGATAATAGCTGCTATGCTCAGGAGAAGTATCGACATAACACCAAAATAATACAGGTACAGTATATAATCTATTCTGTATGTAAAGATTACTTCAGAATACTTATATATATATACTTAGTTCAAACATGTCGAGATTGAGATGAACGCATGTCTTATTAGACACACTATATAAATAAAATTATGTATAAGCTCGAATTGTTGGTCACCATTAAGATCTTACCTCCGCCAAATATTGCGGCTTTCATTTTGCAGTACAAAAAAGACATGTATTGCACACGCGTTTTTTTTTCTTTTGTGAGTTGGTGGTTTTCATGTTTGGCGATCAACATTTTGAATAGCTACATGTGTATATATATATATATATGTGTGTGTGTTTGCTTATATATCTTTGAGAATATGCACCATAACATGTTCAATTACACTACTGTTTCCTGTAGGATTTCACATCTTTCCTGCATTAGCAGCAGCTCATGTGACAATTGCTAGACAGAAGACGCGCGTTTGGGCTATACCCTCTTTCCAGGCACATCCAATTTCCCTCATCAATGAGTTTTGCATGCCAACAACTGCGAAAACATTGCAAAACATTATGTTATACAAATTTGTCCAACATCAAATTCATGCTTATACCAGTTCCAATGTTGGGGTGTCTCAAAAATGAAGGATCGCTAAAACCACGGGTTTCAATACTCAAATGGTCTAATTTAAGATGATGTGGGGTACTATCCGTTTTAGTCCTTGGAGGAAATCTCCACATATTCACCATCAGGGACCTGAAAAGCATATATATATACATATATATAGAATCCCATTGATGATATAATCCCAAATGATTCATATCCATTCATATGGCAGTGTGTCAAAACCTTGTACCCCTGGTGAACATCAAAATAGCTGGTAAATGGATGTTCATTCCCCTAAAAATGGTATTAATAGGTATTGATCCATACCCATATCCCAAAAGTTGTTTATTATACCATTTCAAATTATCCATCATTCACACCCATTAAACCATTTATTCCAATAACACCAATCGTGTGTGTACCATTGACTCCCATTAACCCATATATATATATATCCCAAATGATTGATATCATATCCCATTAATCATAGTCTGGTTGGTGGTTTGAACCCCTCTGAAAAATATGAAAGTCAGTTGGGATGATGACATTCCCGATATATGGAAAGTCATAAAAATCCATGGTTCCAAACCACCAACCACTGGTGGTTTCATAGGATTTGATGATGGTTACAATGGTTAATGATAAATAATGGTTATATAACAATGGTTAAATCATGGTTCATAATTGTTACATAGTAACTTACTATAAACAATAATGATTGTACTATGTAACAATTATGAACCATGGTTATTTATAGTGACAATACCATTATTAACCATTATTTATTCATAATGGCTGCGCTTCACAACTTGTTTATTGGAAACTTTGGAAACGCTCGCTCGCCATGGCTCTCAAGCGATCGGTGGGGAACTGCAGCGGCGGAAACTTCTTCACCGGGGCACGGTACCTGGTGAAAACTCCGCGAAAACCCGGCCGAGTGAAGGGCGACGTCATGGGGATGTCATGGTGATTTCATGGAGTTTCATGAAACACTAACAGGATTGGAGGGTTTATCAAACATAGTTCAATCTTATACCCTCAAATTTATCATTAACATGATTTTCCATGGGTTTTAACACGATTTAGTGTGATTTAATGAATTTTCAATGGGCTGTTAATGGGATATATTGGCAAGTAGGTTATCCTCTGGTTATTTAACATACCTTTGGCACATGACCATTCAATATATTCAATGAAAATTCATGGGATTTCATGAATGGATAATTACCAATGATAGAAAACAAAATCCAAATTCCATCATTTTTCTTTCCATATGGCAAATGCACACTAAACTTCTTTGCGGGTTGTAATTCCATATCTTTATTTATTGGACTTAATAGATGTAATAAATTCATTTACCAACTTTATTGAATTGAAATGAATAATGAATGTACATAGATATGTCTGCTTTTCTGTCAGGGGATTTGCCACCGTTTTATGGGCATAGAATGAAGATTTAATGAACATGTAACCAATCATAATGGGATACCCTCTGGTACACTCACTTGGGATAGCATTTCCTGAGTTGTTTCTTTTGGGTGGAGACCCAAGGGTAAACAAATGGTGGCTTCAGTGGCTAGGTATACGATCAAAAAGAGGTTGGTTTAACCATATGGATGTTTCCTAAAATGGAGGTACCCAAAATCATCCATATTAATTGGATTTTCCATCATGAACCATCCATTTTGGGATATCCACATTTATGGAAACCTCCATATTTGACTAATAGTGGACATGGGATGAAAATCGAACACGGGGCATTTATCCACAAAAAAAATATGGCAAGTGTGATAGAGAAAAATGATGTTTAACCAGGTGCCGTACCCCTTGGACAGGCCCAACTGGTGCCCAACAACTCTTAATCATGTTGGCTATGAAAAACTGTGCAAATTAATCTGGAGGTGTACTTATACTTCATCCGATTTTTGGCTGACTTCTCAGCTATAGGAAAATGTTAGGAATTGTTAGGATATGTTTTTTTGCGTGTCGTGGAGTCACTGCATGTTTTTGTTTTCCAAATTTCGAGAGCGCCGCATAAATTCTGGGCAACTTGGAGCAATTCCAACACCCTCTGACAAGGAACATGTAGGAGAATCAAATTTAAATCGGTGATATTTTCCATTAAGAAACTAAATTACTGGACAATCTATATTTGGGATGATTCTGGGATGATTCCCCTTCAGCATCATTAAATGGGCCTCATCAAGGTTGCTGCACAGCCTGGACAGGTCCCGGCAATTTACGGGTCCCACTACGGTCCCGGACTTGTAAAGCTCATCCAACAAATCGAAGGGCTCTCGGTTTTCACGAGGCCGATTGGTCTGAGCAGTCGGGAACTGTCGGGAACTGGGTTCCTGAAGATGGTTTTTTTTTGATGGGTATATTGATCCAATTGGGGGTTTCACAGCAACATAGCTGGGAGTTATGACTTCTGCATACGTCTTTGTATAGGTTACTATAATGTACAGGTTACTACATATGGGCCATGGGATTTAACTTGATTTAACCATCATATTATGGGATTACCTGAGTTGAATAATGGTATCGTCACATAGCATTACCCCCCAATGATAGTCTCCTACATCTTGATTCATCCATGGAGAGCTATCCGCAAAATCCCCCCATTGAAACTGAGAAGCTGAACTGTCTATTTCAAGGAGGATAATTGTATCTAAATGATCAAATGTTGGATGCATTTATAATCATATATATATATACTCATCTGGTTGGTGGTATACCTACCCCTCTGAAAAATATGAAAGTCAGATTGGATCATCATCCCAACTACTGGGGCAAATAAAGGTCATGTAGTCATGTTCTAAACCACAAACCAGTCATCTTTCAAACGCATTCACTAGTGGTAATCATCATTGAGGGTCCTTTTTCCCTTTCCGCGTAAACGGTGAAATCACCCTATCGAACCATCAGGCTACGCGTTTTAGAATTTCAACACTTCCTGTGAGCCAGGAACATGGCTCGAGTTTACCCAGCCTTTTTCAATGGCACAAAGAAAAACACTATGCCTCAATTAGTTGATGTACCATCTGGTTATGACTAACAGTTTGCCATGGAAAGATCCACTCGTTTTTAAGAACGGTAAACCATCTATTTCGAAATCCGGGCCATGGCTTAACCATGGCGAACTGTTTTTGTCATAACCAGAGGGTATTTTTTCATGGGATTCCATGGGAAATCCAGTCGGAGGAACCACATGGAAGCATTCAGGAAGGAAGAAATCGGAAAAAGTGGGGAAATACATGGGAAACAAATCACACAAATGTTCAAATCGCCTCAAGAACAGTTGGAAGCGATTTTCAATCACAATTTCAGACGCGACCAAAGCTTTATCTAAGCAATGCCCAAACCCATCTGTGATATGGTCCCTCTACGAGTTGTTTGGAGCTTTTTTGCTGGGAAGCCAGATCAACTTAGTTTGCTTCGAAAAATTCTCAACATGGCGCGACATTCCAGTATTTCCAGTATCAAACTATATCAAACTGCCCACCCCTAGGGTTTACCCCTAGGGTAAGTTTACCCCCAGTTTTCTCCAGCAATGGAGACTGGCCGCCTCAGGTCGAGACTGGCGACTGCGCCTTGGAGATCTTGGGATACAGCCATTTTAAAGAGATAATGAGAACCTATGGAGATAGATCAAAATTGAAGCCGGACAAGGGACCACAGATTGTTGAGTATGTGTTTAGTACATTTTAGTACTAACCATCGAAGATTGGAGTAAGCAATTTTGATCTGTATGATGACTAAGCAGTGGATCGCAAATGTGGTGACCAGATTCATGGGGTTGAACATGTTCAAACTGACTTCCGACTTCAACAATATTCAACATGAACCAAGGTGAGCAGTGTTCAAAACCCCTGTTGCTTGCTGATTAGTTCGGGGATTATATTCAATATATAGGGGAATCCTGCTCTTAACCAATATTTCATGGAATGACAGAGGGCTCATAGGATTAGCAACGGGTTCCCCTGCGAGCAGTCACCCATTCTGTGTCTTTCATTAAAGGTGCTGATGTTCAATGGATTGACTGAAGGGAAATCCGAAACAAACCCTTGGTTTCAACCTGAAATATACCCTTTGGAACTTTAACATAGCTACGGAGCATGGCCCGTATGTATAATATGTAATACATACATCAAGCAACATACTTAATACACCTTAATACTTAACCATATATAATGTATTGGCAGTACCTATATAATACTATGTAATACAACTAAGTCACTTAACCAAATTAAAACATAAACAATATAATCACATCCGACTATAAAACACAATCCCAAAACAATGGTTTAGATTGGTTTAGTGACGTATATGCCTAACCGCACCATTATAAATTATCAGCATAGTTGAGTTTAAAATGTTAGCCCTATAATTAACTGTATAGTTAACATTCATAACTATTGACCACATGATGGTTAATGGCTAGTAATTACTCTTAACATTAATGATTATACCAACATATGACATAAGAATCTCTCTTGTGATTTGTAGGGTTAATCATTTATTGCTGATGGTAACCATGATTAGTTGTTGAGGTAAATAACTATTCATTCACATCAATCAGACTCGTTTTCTGAATAAGGTCAATATGTTATGACCTACTTATAGATCATAGTGTTAAACAAAGAATGCTTATAAGTTATATCCTATAGTATTGAATGTTAATTATCAAAATTGACACCCTCTTATAGCCAAATAATGGTCACAGTGTTGAATGTCAATTCATGGTGAATCTTAGATACCTGTCATTTTTTTTAGCTGGTGAATGTACATTTTACCATTGATAGAAACATATTAAAGTACTAGTTCGCATCTAACCAAGGTTGACCCAGCTAGTTACCAGCTATAAACCCCAGTGAATCACCACTTTGGGAATCAGTCAGCATTTTCCTATGCTTTTCCACATCGAACTGTTAGTTTACCCTGGAGTATTCAATAAAAATGTATTTTGTCCCTGTTCTATTTGGGTTCATTAACATCTGCTAAATCCATAAAGATCCTACACAAATCCTACAAAATCCCATGAAGAAATTCATTACCATGAAATCCCCAACAGTTGACCCAGAATTCGCAGAAGGGATACTAACCATATCACCATTATCACAATCCCAAGACCGGGATATTCACCAACCAATCGACCAATAACCAACGATAATTCATATTCCCATCAACATTTATGAATGGTTGACAATTGATTAGCCAATAACATACCATTGAAAAAAGCCACTAAAATACCATTGATTAAATTGATTAGCCCATAATTATCATCAATTAAATACCGGTTTTGGGATATGGTTGGTGAATATCCCATGAATTGCCAATGTTTTTTTCCATCTGTTGGTCCAGAACTTCAGCCGGGCGTCTCGGGCACCAGCATTCCTTCCACCGCACCTCCTGGGGCCTCAAGCTTTTTTGCAGCGCCGCCAAAGAAACCGGGGGGACTTGGAGGGAACCGGGCCACCCACTTTAAACGTGTTTGGAACATCAAAAAAGGTGGGATTTCTAGGGTGCTAACTACTTGGTTTATGTGGTATTCAAGTAAGTTTTAGACGAAGTTTTAGACGAAGTTTTAGACGAAGTTTTATAGATGAACAAGTGTTGTAGAGTATGTGGTGAGAAACACCATTTGATGCAGTTTTAGAGCTGGTTTTATAGATTATAGACTATAGTGTTTGATGTGGTGTCATTGGTCCTACAACCAAAAAAAATCTTGGTTGTACGACTGCCAAAGCACCAGTGGTTGGTGCAGAGTCCCATGAGCCCATGGTGAATCACTACGAATCACTCAAATCGATCTTTCTGGGCTTGCCTTTATTCCCAATTTTCCATTATCATAGATTCATTGTCATATAATATCATGTATAATTATATATATATAATACTGATATATATATATATACATTATATATATACTGTACATATTCCAAATGGGTCATGCTATTCTGGACAAGGAATGTTTTTTTTGGGTCGCCCATCCCTTCCGCCCCCGGAAAAAAAAGCCTCCGAGACCAGCATCGGAGTCACCATGGCGGACGGAGGTTGGAGGATTAATAAAAGTTGGATAAATTCATTCTGGGAGAATGTCCGCAGCATGGCTAACCTTTAAAATACCCTTGATTTCGATGAAAAAGAACTGTTTATTGAACTGGTTATTTTATTCAAAGTCTATATCATATATATATAATGTCATGTAATTTCGTATAATTTCTAGTATTGTCGGCCAAAGACATTGCCCTGGATCTGGAATTTGGATCCATACAAAACCGATGTCTGCTTGCTAAAGGCTTGAAGCCCCCGCATTTTTCCACAATGGTCCTCCGTCAAGGTTGGTGGAAGAGAGCGCATCAATGGACTGGTCTCTTGGCTGAAGCTATCAATATTCTGCAGGACTTGTTTTTTTCAACTACATGATAGTTATAAGATGTTATAAGAACATCTTGAGTGCATTTGGGTGCTATATCCAAATTGAATCAGAAAAAATCGTATAGCAATCATATGCACACAGCACATGTAAAATACTCATCAAGGCGGTGCATTCCTGTAGCCCAAAAGCCAAGGATCGGCCTTTTGCGATGTGGGCTGGGATAGATTCGTGGCGTTGTGATGTAATGACTTAAAACTGTTGGGTTTGAAAGTTAAGGTAGGCAGTTGGCTATATATATATACGATATTTTCTTCTAAAGTAATTCCTGGTAATGAGAAGCCTACCTATAACTTTAATTATAGATTTACTTCTTTATCCATGTCTGCATATAAAGCATGCGCTTTTCTCTCCACACGCTTGCCACATGTTTGCTGCTTGTATACCCACAGAGTGAGAGTGTTAGTGTTGTAGCCGAATAGTTTCTGAAACATGTTTTACATGCTGACCCTATGCTGAATCTAAGGATACCTAATTTTTAGACAAACTAAGTTGGCAGGCAAACCTTTCCGCATATTCTTCATCAACTATCAAACGCTTGGGAAACTCTTAATAGCTCCTTGGCCACACCACTGGACAATCAAGGTTTTAACCTCCACTGATCACACCTGGCGCCGTTCCGCTAAAGGGCTCCCTCCGTCCCTGCCCTCCCTGCCCAATGTTCTGTGCCTCTTTCTCCTAGGGGAAATCTCAGGAAACACAACTGGGTTTTTTCACCAAAAAACCCTGGCGATTTTTGGTCAAAAAAACCGAGGATTTTTTTGGAAATCGACGATTTTTGGGAATTTTCCGTGGACTATTTGGCTCGTTCAACCCATCCCTTGAGGGGATGTTGGGGAATCAGGTAGGGATTAGTAAGATTTAGTCATTTAGTAATAAGTACTAGCCCGGCTAGCCCTGCATATTCAAACTGAAAGTGAGACATAAAACCCTATGGCAATCGAACATTGTAACGAAACATTCCGCCCAGTGTAGATGATTTTAGCCCTTGGAATCGTAAATTTACAAACCATCAATGGATATCAATGGTAGATTACCAAAGGGCAAAGTCACTAGATTCACTAGATAACCAAATCATCCTAACATCTGGTTCCGAAATCCTGTACCAGTTTCTAGATGTTTTATTTTTTCCCATTATTTACAGTGTTTCATAGGAATCCCATTGGAATCCCCTTCTAGTTCTCAACTGGTGCAGGATTTCGCAACCATCCATCGCAACCAGGACCTGCCAATGGTGATCACAACAATGGGGGGTCTGTGGCTCTGTTTGGAGAAGATTTCGATTGTTCCAGTTGGTTCCACATTTTACCAACATTTACATATACATTTACCACATGTTCAACCAACCGTTGAACGAATTGATGAAAGAATTGATCGAAGACCGTCGTGTATCCTCGTTGAGCTTTGGTGACCTCGATGCACCGAACCGCCTGTGATGTGGACCATCGATTTATCCCATGGATTCCAAGGTCCCAACGACTTCAGATTCAACCACTACGACTGATCCCATGACGGATCCATGGTGCTATATCTGGTGACATGGATCCCATCAATATACCCCAGTCATGTTAGCATATGGGTATGGGTCAAAATTAGGTACCCCAAAATTATGGATGGTTAATACTACACTAGACATTCACATCTGTGGTCCCCTAGGTCTTCTATTTTGACCCACATCCATATATGCCAGCACCAGCCGGATCCTATGGGGATGGTCCTTGGCAGTGCTACATGAAGCCGATGAGATCTCGAAGAAGGGAACCTGATTCTGACCGAAACATGCGAACAAAAACCCAGGGAAGGCATGAACCATTCAGACAAAAACCTCTGGTTATGTCAGACATAGCTATTGAAAATGGCCATTTATAAATAGTGATTTTTTCCCATTGAGAATGGTGATTTTCAATAGCTACGTTAAATTACCAGAGGGTAAAACATGTCAATGAGCACTAGTTTTCTGAGGAATAGACAGTCTAGGGTGAAATAACATATCCATGCCTCTTGTGATGGACCCCTCCTGTGGAGTGGCACCCTCTGGTAATTTAAGCTATCCATGGAAAATCATCATAAATATAACATGCAAATCATCACAATGCATCTATAAATTACTATAAATGGACCATCTATACTATACCATAGCTATGTAACAAATAACGAGAAGTTAATTCATCTTGTATGTAAGCATTATTATTCCACTCATACCACAACTAGTCAACATACACCCGGGTCGTAACTCGAACATACCCAGCAAAGCCGTGAGATAATACCCTTTGGCGTGTCCAAAACAACCTTGCAAAAAGAGTTCAGTTTCAGCTAGTATACATATGTATAATATATATATATATTATATATTATATATACACATTGATCATCATTTATCAATCTATAGCAGCAAACATCACTTTTTAAATCTCCTTCACCTGTCATTCACCTATCATTCACATATCATTCACCAATGCTTTCATAGCCCTGTTTCTTTCCCCCTCTTGCTTTGCCAAGACGCAAAGCCCATACCAAGAAGGTTCATCTCCTCCGATGGCTCCAACCTGGCGAAAAAAGTGCAACGCAACGGGAAAATCATGACTCTTCCTTCATGGGAAATCCGAACGGAAAAAGCGTCCGTTCGAAAACATTAGGAATTCATGGCTTGCCATGAAGAATCCCATAGAAATAGATAGACATCCCATGTTCTCTACATTTCTCTACCATAAATTGGGAAAGTCATCAGAAAATCATGGGAACAATATCCTATAAATGCAGGTTATAGCTGGGAAAATCAACGAACTCAATGGGAATTTTTTTCCAACCATGGAGCTGATTAGCAAACGGTAGGTCAAATATTATGGAACATTTATGGGCACAAAATCCGAATGGCAAATAAACTTCAGAAAGACCAACAAAAACATTCTTATACCTATAACAATAAAAAACTAACTATTGAATAAAATGAGTACATTCATGTATTTTTATATAGATTACGGTAAACGACAAGAAATCTAAAGCACAATGTTTCGATAAACAACTGATTGCAGCCTTGCAACTGTGTTTTGGAGCAAGTGATAATCCCGTCTCTGCTTTTGTGTTCCGCCCTGCCCCCCTCCCCCTAGCAACACACGGATTCTTTTGAACGAATAAAGGTTCAGAATCAATTCTGTATTACCCTAGGGTAAACTAACAGTTCGATGTGGAAATCCCATCATTTGTAGATCAGTTTCCTAGGGTGAAAAAACATGGGTTTTCATGGCTTTTCCACGTAAAGTATTACCCAAAAATACCAAATTGCGCTATGTCAATTTCAAACTCCCATTTCCTTCTTGAAGATCGAGCCTCATGTATCAATAAGACAAGTTACGACAGTAATTTTCAGTTGGATCTGCTTGGAGCAGCCACAAAACATCTCTAAACATATCGTTCACTCAATCTTTAAGAAACCCATTTCTGAATATGTCGCTTTTTCTACAACATTTATTTGTGGATATATGAGTAATTCTCCAGAACCACCTCTTTAACAAACACAATCCCATTAAATGCCCATCAAAATGTGTGGTTTCATCCCCATCAAAAAAAACCCATTAACGTTTCTGGGGGTCGTCCTTGATGAATGGGGGAAGGGATGATCACCCTCTCGTAAATTAACAGTTCGACCCTGGCAGTTGTCGGGGTTGGAAGACAACAGTTTCCATTAAAAATTGTTGTTTTTTTTTTTCAGGGTCTATGTTTATTTACCAAAGGGTATATATTACTATCATATACTATCATATTAAACACCCTCAAAATCCCTCAGTCATATCATATTTGATTAATCCAAAATCAACAATCACTATTATCATGATATATTCACCATGATTTTCACATATTACCTTCAAATTAAGTATTGGTTCAACAACATAATAAACATCATCATATACTACCTCATATTACATATTGCATGTATATATATATATACATATAGACATATTGATCATATTAGAATCTTCTGAATGGATCTCTCTCTATATATATATGTTCAAGAAATTCATCAAGAAACTCCTTGGGGAATGATATATTTCAAGAAACTCATGAAAATTATACATAATTAGCCATATGACGAGGATACCAATATATTGGTCATTTTATTTTTGCCTAACATCATACCAAAATAGTATAGCTATATATATATATCCCATAGGATCCATGTATGGTATATATGCTAACATTTGGGGTATATTGATGGTAAATGTTACCATATATGGCATACATGGATCCTAGGGGTATATATATATATATATACACAATTATACAAAAATCAAGAGAATCGTATCACTTTCATCCCACCCGTCACCCGTCATTCTTGGGCTGTACCGACGCCCGCTTCACGGCGCCCTCCGAGACGTAGGCTTCCAGCCGGCTAGAGCGGAGGCTACCGCGGTGGGGAGCCTCGTCGACGCAGTTCAATATAAAACATGAGAATATGATAGAATATGTGTATATATATATATATGATAATATATATATATATGTCTATAGTATATAGCTATATATAATTATATGATTATTATTATTATGTATATATATATATAATTATATGATTATAAATATATATATATATATAATATTGTTATATATGATTCTATGATTATAAACGTAATATGTCCCCTGGGTCAAATCATGATTTCCAAACTTTTTCACAGCGCCATAGGATTTCTGTCGACCCCAAAGCTCTGGTGCAAACGGTGTATCATCACTTTCCCCATTGAACCAGTTATATGCTATATAATGTGGGTAAAACAATCATAAACCACCCATTTGGGAATGGTTTATACAACCTATTTATGGTTATTTGGGGGATTGCACCCCATTTACCATCTGGTTATTCAACAATAGCCATGGAAAATCCCTTATAAATGGAGGTTTTACTGGAAAAATCATCTATAAATGGGCAATTTTCCATGGCTATGTTGAATAACCAGAGGGTAAGTCAAAGCCAAATGACATGACGAGCCGGTCAACCCTTCCGCGAACCCGAACCTTCGTCTGGATGCGACCTTCCAGATTGGTCACTTCGAGAACCTTGGTGAAAACACGGGCGAAACCTGACCTGGATGGCCCTAACATAGCTGGCAGCTGGGTTTCATGGATCGTTATTCTCCCTGAATATGGTAAGCATGAGTGTTGCCACTTTCTTTCATGGCGTGATTTTGCTGTTCTAAGAGAAACCCATCTCACTTCCTTTGAGCCCTGAAACATAGCCTGATAACATACCATTACACTGGCTGGTAAATGAGTATCCCTACTACAGTATGTTTTGCAATGATGCCTAACCACTCAGCATAACCCCGTGTATAATTAACAAATCAACTAATGGCTCATTTGGATGTCTTCTAAAAGGGGGTACCCTTTTTTCATCCAAGTTGTTAGACTAAAATTGAGTGTGGAAACCAAGTTGGTGACTTAGAGATCCCCCATTTTCAGGAACAGATCCTTAAAACACCTCCATGTATCTACTATTACAACTTCATTATATCCCATGAATACCCCGCAAAAACATATATATATATATCATATCCCATTCATGATGGTGACAGTAAACATCCCATAATCTTTAATGGTTCCTTTGTTGAACACGACCCGTTCCTTGCCTTTCCCATCGATCCAAGATTCCATTCGCCACGTCTCATCCAGTGGTTCCAGCTCCTAGCACATACAAACCCCGCGACAATTGGAGGCTTGGAAGACCACCTTCCAACCTTTTGCCGCCCAAAAAATATGGGTGCTTCGATGGTTTATATAGGTTTATATCATCTAAAATATCTAACAACTCTAATTTTCATTAATGATCATCATTTGATATCATTTGATCATGAACTATGTCATATAATCATATATATGATCATTATATCTTTCAAACATATCCCTTTTGTCAATATGAAATCCCCATGAAATTCACCATGAAATCCCCGACGAGGACTTTGGGTTTTTTAAAGCACCGGCTCCGGAGAGCCCAGTAGCAGTAGCAGTAGCAGTACCAGAACCTTGATACGTAGCTATCGAACATGTACCATTTACAGTGTTGATTTATAGTTGATGTGTAATATCATTGTTGGTTGATTCATATAACTCATATAACCTATTAAGTATAGGTTGAACATGTACTGAGCCGTTTAAAACTGACTAATATACGAATATACCTATGAAAAACGGCACGACTTTCCAGAGCTATGCTAGTTCAGAGGGTATCTGGGTGTTGAAATACTTATGTTACCTGGTTTCCTGATTCCCAAAGCTTATCCGGCAAAAATATGCAAAAAATATCCAATCCCAACGTCTTAATGACTTGGAATCCAGATGTACAATCCATTGGAATCCAAATAGATCGGAATCCAGATTCTGTGAATTCTAAATCCTTTCTACCATTGGACATCTCATTTTTAATCAATCCGGGAATTCTGATTTAGTTCCTATGAAATCCCATGAAGTTAACATAGCTGGTTGGTGGTTTTAACCATCTTGAAAAATATGAAAGTCAATGGGAAGGATTATCCCATATATTATAATATGGAAATAAAACATGTTCCAAACCACCAACCAGTATAATAGTTATAATAGTTAATAGTTGATCCCTAAAAACATGCTTGAAACCACCAAGCAAATAGTAAAACCAAACATAAAAACCAGCGAAGTCCACCGGACTCCGCCGCGCTTCTGTCCTTGGCAGGTGCTTCACCTGACACGGCATCTCGGAGCTGGCCCATGCAACGTTACGAATGTGGGGAGGCTTCGTTCGGATGATTCGAGGTTTTTGTTTTACCCTCCGGTAAACTAACATAGCTATTGAAAATGGTCATTTATAGTTGATTTTCCCATTAAAAATGGTGATTTTCCATAGCTACGTTAAATTACCAGAGGGTAATGTGTTTTCTTGTGCATTATGAATACTATTGATTCTTGTTGGATGTTATATGTGTGTATATATATATGGTAAAGAACAACATCTGGCAATGGATGCAAATGGTTGTTCATTCTTTTTAGTTTGTTTCCTCAATCCTGCCCTAGTTCACAATCAGTGGTTGACGGCCTCCGTTTGTTATCATATTTATATCTGTATATATATATATATATGTCAACACCCAAATGTCCCAAATATTTATGTCCCAATCTCCCCCAATTCCGAATGTGGCTCAAATGCCGAGTTTTGCGGCAACAAAATTCAGCAGCTTTGCTTCACTCACATCCCATCTCGCGCTTAAACATCTCAGGTTACAGTGAATCAAACTTTATCATGCTTATTATAAATGGATTAACCAATGGGTTCACCGTTACTTAGTAACCTTCATGGATTAACCATGGAATTCTCAAGTGAAATCCATCGACAATTCTCAAGTGAAATCACTACATCCTTCCGGAAAAATCCCATCTGGGCCTTGCTTGGACGAATTCCAGCTGGACTTGGAGGGAAGATCCATGAAACCTGACAGCGCTGGCAAAAATTGTTGGGAGGAACCATATTGATGATCACCATAATTTACTGGCTAAGAGTGGTAACCATGATGGTCAATAAGAGCTATCAATAGCTAGTTAGTAGCTAGTTAGTATTTAACAGTTAATAGTTCATAGTTGATTGTTAATAGTTAAGAGTTTACAAAGGCTTCTACACGTTATTATGTGTTACTATATTATACATATATATATATTACTATATATATATTACTATATATATATATATTACTATATATATATTACTATATATATATTACTATGTGTATATATATATATATTACTATATATATATATATATTACTATATAATATATATTACTATATAATATATATTACTATATATGTGTTACGATATGTTAGTATATGTTAGTATATGTTACTACATGTCACTATATGTTACTATATCTATCTATCGATCTATCGATCTATCTATCTAAGTTGATAGGAACTATCAATTGCTGGTAAATAGGAACTATCAGAAGCCAATATTCATTGACAGCATGGCAAATTGTTGATAGTAATCCACACTTTCAGGTTCTGTCTAATGATAGCCAATCTAGCCACAGTAATAGATGTACATGATTATGTCTTGTTAGTGGTTGCAATAAGGGATTATGATTGCTCGCATTTGCTTGCTATGGGGATTGACAATAGTACATAATAGTACCTAACATGCCTACATGAGCATACCATGATCTGATTGACCGGCTGAGCCTTCAGTGAAGCCATCGGTCCTATGGCTAAATGATCGAAGTAAATGGACCATCGAAATCCACCATCGCCACGCTTTATAAAAAAGAACACAATTAACTGGGTGACTGGGCCGTCGGCCGGGTAGGCAATACTCTTATCAGATCAAGCAGAAAAAATATCATGATTTTTTAGGTCTACAGATTCTTGGGAATCTGAATTCATGGTTTTTATCATGCTTATCAATGCTTATCCCATAGTAATCCAAGATTTATGCCATAGTTATCCCATGGTAATCCGACAAAAGAAATCCCATACGTCATCCGTTGGTCATCTCAGGCGTCCCTTGAGTTCTCCGAGTCCTCCTTTTGCCCCCCGACAGTCGATCAGCTGAATGCGGACGCTCAGAGACCTGGAGGAATTCAGCTGGGAGGATGACCATCTTATATGGTTAACCATTTTTAATAGGTTAAACCATCTATAAATATTACCTGGATAATATATGATTAATATATGGTTAACCACCATTTTTAATAGGTAAACCATCTATAAATGGGCAAATGACAATCTTTTTAATGGAAAATCCATGGTTAATATATGGTCAATATATGGTTAACCACTATTATATCAACCATTACTATTGACCATGCTGGTTGGTGGTGCAAATGACCATCTTTTAATGGATAATCCATGGGTACATTACCTGGTTGGCGGTTGAGCCACCCCTCTGAAACATATGAAAGTCAATCAATGGGAAGGATTATCCCATATATTATGGAAAATAAAAAATGTTCCAAACCACCAACCAGTTACAATCTGATTGAGTGGAAAATCTAATTAAATAATAAATGATTGAAATGGGTCATGACTCAATCTGTTAGTGAAAAATCCATGGGAAATGTTCATGAAGCCACATATGTGCCATGGTCGAAACATGGTACTAGTCATCCAAATGGATCATGACTCAGTCTTTTAGTGGATAATGAATGGATAGTACATGGAAAATGACTGGATAATGACAATCTATAGATCATGACCATCTTTTGGTGGATAATATTGGGCAATGACATGTAATAACCATCTGATTGAGTGGAAAATCAAGGGATACATGTGGTTTATACTAAATGGATTATACATGGATAATAAATCAATAGAGTTACAATATGATGGAAGGACTTTTTCCATTGCCGAACATGGAAATGTTGATATGCACATATATTATAATTGCTTTGAGTCAAACCCTTGGGACCCGTACCCTAAGGTAGCTGTTTTTTTAATGGATCTGTAATGATCGTTATTCCCTTAAATATTGCAAGTACTTGAAACTGACCAACCAAACTGCACAAACAAAATAATATAAGTCTTCTATAATATTATATTTATATAAATACATATCATATGTATTTATCATATATATGTATGTAATATGTAACTGTATCTACTTATTTAGCGTTTTTTTTTCGGTATAGACATAACTTTTATAGCAGACTGCAGACTATGCAATACCCACTCATCTACCTGCAAGATGAAGATGCACCCATTGATTTTACCATTCACCATGACCAAACTATCTGAGTTCACACAATTCCACAACAGATTGTATCACCTGGACCCTCAATCGTAGCAGAAGTTATTGTATCAATTGGCTGTTGTACAATTTCTGGTGCAATTGTATCACTTTTCAGCCCAACAAGTAAATTGGTGCAAAACCAGCAAAACAAACAAACTTATTATAAAATCATATTTCAGCGGGTTCTAGCTCTAAATGCTCTCTAATCAATTGAAATAGATGATGGCGGTCTATAATTTCACTGGGACCAAAATCTAGTGAAACATAGCAAGGGGTTCATCATAAACGGCTAAACTACGGTTACCTTACTGTACATTAAACTAACGTAGATGTGGAAAAACCATGGTTTCCGGTTCGGACAATCATCTTGAAATGAAATGAAATGAATGATGTTCAGTGATTTGAACATATTTTGCACCCACATCGAAGTGATTTTTCGTTGACCGTTGACCCTACAGTGACCGGATCCAGCTTGCGCCTCGCTTCGCTGTCCACCTCAGGCTCCGGGGTCTCAGGCCCGGTCTCTTCGTCATCGGCCTGCAAAGCGTTTCTATAGTCATGGGGGTAGCCCAATTTTCATGAATTTCTCATGGAAAATCCTATGAAAATATGGATGATTGAATGATAATTTAGGGGTACCCTCAGTTTAGGACACCGGAAATATGGAAATTTGATGAAATATATTGGGTTTGTGTAGGGACCAACATGCGACTAGGTCGCTGATGGAAATCAAGATCTATCACAGGACATGTGGGGATGTGGCTGAGATTTAGGCTTCGGAATGTGGAGTGGGCCTATCAGGAAATGTGAGCTGAACCAATGAACCAATGAAACATGGAGAACGACGTACTTGAGCATATTTCAGAAACAATTTCTGACGACAGAGAAAGCTCAATGTTTTTGTTCCATCAATTCCCAAGATACAAACAGGTACATTTGGGAACTGTCACAAGGAGATGACAAAAAAGTGAAAAACAAAGTATGGTATGGGTCAAGATTATTGCTTTGATCACTTTAATCATCCTCAAAAATGTAATCTGTTTAAGAGGTATGTTCAGAGTTCACCCTTTGGCGTCAAAAGTCTTAAGCCATTTCTATTTGAGATATATTTTACAGTATATACGTTGTGGATCCAGCATCCATTTACCTCTGGCAGTATGTGGGCTACAGATCGAATTCTTGCAAGATCTGCATGAAAATGCATAGTTTGGCCATACTCTCCAGTAAACTAATATAGTAGTTTGGCCATACTCTCTAGTAAACTAATATAGCTATGGACATGGACAATGGATCATTTAGTTCGATGATTTACCGAACTTAAAGATGGTGATTTTCCATAGCTTTTTGTATGTTTACCAGGGTAAATGGGATTAAAATCCCATTAAATTGGATTGAAGTCCATTATATGGGTATGGGTCAATACCTATAGATACATTTTTAGTGGGTTATTCACATCCATAAATACCAGCTATGTTGATGTTCACCAGGGGTACAAGGTTTTGACACACTGTCATATAAATCCCATTAAATATCCATTAAATATACTATCCAGATGTTGGCTGATGGTTATATGAACCACTATTAACCATTACTAACCACTATTCACCCATGAAAATCCCATGAACTATAGATATATCACCTATAAAAACCATAGTTATTGGAGTTATAAACCACTAATCATTCACCACTATCCATCAGTTACCAATAGTTAACATCTGTTGATGGTCCAGATGGGAGATCCTCCAGCCAGTCCCACATCACCGCACCTTGAACACATCCTGCAGCTGGGAGAGCCTCGAAGATGGGCTTGCTGAGTGGGCTTGAAACACCATGGTAGATGGGCTACTGTACCTCAAAAAATGCGTGTTTCCACCAAATTGAATGGATATATGGATATGTTGATATATATAGATAGATAGATTAGATCAAATTAGATTAGATTAGATAGATAGATAAATAGATAGATAGATCGATAGATAAGATAGATAAGATAGATCAGATAGATAAGATAAATAATATAGATAAGATAGATAATATGGATAAGATTACATGGATAAGATTAGATAGATTAGATATATTAGATAGATTAGATAGATTGGATAGATTAGTTAGATAGATAGATAGATAGATCGATAGATAGATAGATAGATCGATCGATCGATAGATAGATAGATAGATATGATAAGATAAGATCAGATAAGATCAGATAAGATAAGATCATATAAGATCAGATAAGATAAAACAAAATATGATAAGACGGATAAAATAAAGTAAGATAGGATAATATAATGTAAGTAATATAAGATAAGACAATATAAGATAAGATAAATAGATAAACATATAGATGGATAATCTTAGATGGTTATATATATATCATACTTTTAGCCGCACTTCAAGATTTGGCCATTTTGTGGTATATTATATACCACAAAAATCCATATTCTTGGACACATCCAGATTTCCCAGACAGTGGCCTTCCCCATATCCTCCTGCGTTGTCACTAAGACAATGTATAGCTCCATTCTATAGTGTTTTTTTTAATGCTAAACCCATCAAACAAGCATTGAGTAGTATTACGTCATGTTTATGGGATCCTAATTTACATAACTACGCACCGCAAAAGAATCAATCCAACCTAATCGGTTTGTGATTTGCCTTTTCTATCACATTTTGGGGACCCCTATGACTCAAGTTTGCCATAGATGTCTTTAGCAATCCTTCCCTGACAACATTTAGATACCTTCCCCCACCTAGGATGGCCTTTCCGCCAAGGTTTTCACAGCCAAAGACCCCCATTTTTGGGGGCAGCCCGTCTGCCTTCACAAGGCCCAAAAAAGATCACAGTTTTCCAGATGTTGGATGGTGATTTCCTAACAATTCCACCATCTATCATCATAGAAACCTGTTAAAGGGGTAAACAACCTCCTCTATTAATCAACCAATGGGAATTTGGGACATCTATGATGATAGTGTTTCAACCTTTTCTATGATTTTCTATGAACGTTCTGAGGCGGCCACCAGACACACTGCTCTAGGAGCGGACGCTCGCAGAGAAACACCAACCTCGCGGTCCGCGCGTCGCTCTTCGGCGGTCCGTGTGGTCGCTTGTATTTACATCCAACTTGTTCGGCCATTTTGTGGCAACAACATGATGATAAACCAGTTGATTTGGGGATATCCAGTGGTATTCCGAATGGTTACCCTCCTGATCAAATATCTACTGGACCTCAATGGTGATCGAATGTGGTAAAGCAAATAACACCAATGTTTCAGACTTTCTTACAGCTTGCTATGGATCTATGGTGCATGTAGACCCAGGTACTTAGTTCGATGTACCTTTTGTAAACATTGTGCTTCTGCATAGCTATGTTCAATTAGAAGGTATGGGTACCTCCATATCCACCTCAGCAACATCTAAGTAGCTCACAGTCCCATGTCCCACAGATCCCATATCCCTAAAATCGTTTGTTTTTTTCCAGACTAGATGTGAATGAATTGACTGACAACACCAGGCGCCTAATTAGTTTTACGGCGAGGATTCCTGTTTCCACAAGGCTTCCCCAACCAGATTATGTGTATACATCATTATTTATATAAGTCCGATTCAGTATATCCGTGTATATCCCATGTATTGGTGGTATAGCCTCCAATTTCAGGCTCCCGAAAAATTTCAGACACATCCGTGGGAAAACTTGCCGCTGATATTCCATCGATGAAACCATGAAATACCGATATTTGTGGTGAAGATGTTTACCCATCAAGCCACTCCGTATTATAGTGCTGGTCTCTTAACATCAAGTCTATCTGCATTCTGGCTGGTTTTAACACGTTTAGGGATGGCTAAATTCACTTTTTTGGGTTTCACCCAACCACCAACACTTACCCCAGTCAATTCTTCATTGATAAAGACCATAGTTTTGTTGATTAATGCAATGTGTTTGATGGTTACATAACTTTTTTCTGGCTAAGACCACATGTTTCTTGGTGAAATACAGCTTGCTCTTGCCGGTTAATGCCACAATATTGCTGGTCAAATTTCTGATTCTTAGCTGGCTAACGTCTCATTTTCGTCCATGTTCTTAGATATTTGCTTAAGATGGTTCAACAAAAATCAACCATGATCCCTTGTATACACATATATATATAAATAACTCTTATATTCCCCATGTTTCCCAAACTAGTTGGGTATCATTCCCCGAATACTAATAGTAATAATCATAATCATAATCATTATTAGTGATACTGCTAATATATATATATATACACTATATATACCATACAATATTATAATATAATTCTATATATTCCCCAAACTCATTGAATCTACGCCTCGGAAGGTCCGGAAACAGCGACATCCCCAAAAAGCTCACGGCTCGTTTCGAGTCCCGCGCCCGCGGAGCTGCAGCGTCACGGCGGAGATGCGCCAGGAGCCTTCCAGGCACCAGCCTCGGTGCATGGCTTGAAGGTCATAAGATAGATACACAAAACAGGTTAGATTGGATAGATGTAGATAGAAAAAATAGATTAGATAGACTAGAAAGATTAGATAGATAGATTCACTGGATTGGTTTAAGGGAAAATCTACAGGAAACCATGGTTTTTACCATCAAATATAGGGCTTTCCTGTAAAAAATCCCATCATCCAATTCTATGATAGATAGATAGATAGATGGATGGATGGATGGATAAATAAATAGATAAATAATATATGGATAGATGGATAGATTCGATTAGGTTGGACTAGATTAGATTCAGATTTGATTGATAGATAGAAATAGGTGTACACATTATATATAGATATAATAGACATCTATATATGATAGATGTGGAAAAGTGATGAAAACCGGAAGATTCTCCACAAGTTTCGTGTTCCAGCGCGTCCTGCACTGGAGGCTACTTACTTAAGCGCCATGGATTCCAGAAATCTAGCTCCAAGCAGCTCCACATTAACAACCCCGGTATTCCAAACAGCTTCAAGTTCCAGTACCGTTCAGAACATCCTTGAACTCTTGTTTTTTGAACTACACCGTTCAGAAGAGTTCAAACGTTTCAAACGACATGAAATTATATAGGCTCTTCTGGGCATACCCTATTCTGTCAAAGATTTTTCAGCCAGCTACTGCTTCATCAGCATGTTTGTGCAATCATCACCGGCGGGATTCGACCATACAACAAAAAAAATATGGGAGATGTTTCCGATGGTGGAAGATATGAAAAAAACTGGACCTAAAGACTTGATCCTGAGTTTGGCTTTTGCTGGGGTTCACAGCGGAAATCACATGCAAACCCAACAAGTCTATGACAAACAACTGACCCAGCGGAAGTTGCGCAACAACTTTTTCAGCGGCTCTTAAGCGATCGACGGCAGCTGGACATGTTTGCCGTGAGTAATACAGTATAGCAATGGGGATATCATGAGGGAATATGTGGGTGATATAGATCATTATAGATCTATACCACAATGCATATATGATATAGATCTATACATTCTATACCACATGCATAGATATATACATATATATATATATATATATATACATATGTTGCGTGTGTGTTGTTTTTCTTCCAACAGCTTCATGGGAATTTTTCATGGGCACCATCCAGAAACCAAAGACTGAGACCCTCCGGGGGTGCAGTTCCGATACCGGGATCCCACCCTTGGGGGTTTCTAACTGACCATGGCGAGTGGCTTTCCGAAAGAGCTAACTTAGTAACTTTGCTTTACAACTCCAAAAAAAAAAAGTTCATAAAGAAGAATGGGGTTTATATGAAACTAATTTGGTTACTTTATATGATGCTTTATACCAATATAAGAATATTGTTCATGGATTTTTTTTCAGCCAACTCATTTCCTTTCCGGGGCCTCACATTGAAAAAAAACATTCCAACTGCACCCACCATTTGTGTTATCTGTTCCTCAGTTACTCAGCCGGGCGCCCCAAATTTAGGCAGTTCCGCACATCCCAGTCCTTCGGCTGTCTGGAAATCTGTTCTACCTATATTTTTTTGTTTATTTTCATATGGAAAATAGGATCTAAATCAAACAAAAATAGGATTTGGGAATTAACAAACAAGATACAAACAAACATATGATCTATAGGTTTAGATCGACCGGTGAATTTGGGGATTAACCAAAAATCAAACAAAAACATAGGATCTAATGGGTTTCATCCATGAGTTTGGATTCCCAGGGTGAAACTGTACGCAATCATCTAGGAATTTTGGTCAATGTGGTCTAAAAGTGTTCGGGTAGAAAACATGTTTTTGGTGAAATTTCACTTTGGCTGGTGGAAATAGAGCAGGAAATTCTTCTCTCATTCGCCAGCAAAACAACTGGACATTGCCCTACATGGTTTCTCTGTTTATCCAAATCTTGTTCGTCAGAATCCAACTTTAGCGTTTGTTTGGATATATGTCATTAATGTAATAGAATGTTAATAGAACTTATGACCATTTATGACCAGCAGTCTATGACTGATAGCCCCCTTAAATGGACCTTTATAGCATACAGGACCCTAGAAATCGACCGTGCTGAGGGCTCCTCCGGTTCCAGTCTTTTCTCCTTCTTCTCCGTGTTGGCTTCCGGGTCTGGGGAGGATCTGGGGGGAGTTACTCCACAAGATATGGCCATACAATGCCCATGTTTAGCCGAACAAAAACCATCTAAAGTGCAAATATGGCAGGGTGGAAGTCGCAGGGGATCATGATTCAACATGCATACCCTTTGGTAATTCAACAGTCGCTTTTGTCAAATCCGCAACTCGTCGAAGTAAATATGATCTCAATGGGCCATGTGAAATAGTTGAACTCACTTGAAGGGTGCCATGTTGGGTATCTTATCAAAGATCTACAATCTGAACATATCTAGAAATTCCTTTGTGGAGTCAAAACCATCTGAAACATATGAAACGATATTATGATATTAATCCACGGGATCTAATATGAACACATCATTAACATAAACTTGAAACCACCAACCAGTGAATGTATGCCCAGTTTTAACATGTTTTAACCACCTCAAGGAAAACATGGATCTGACCACATGCCATAGCACCGTTATGCACCGTTGACCAGGTTTAGGGATGGAAACCAACCAGCAGGCGACCATGTCCACCCGTTTCCAATGGGAAGGACAGCTACATGGAATAACCCAACCATCAACCAATCTTGGGAATGACTATGGAAAATTGGGAACATGGAATAAGTTTCCCAATGCTATGAAAAATCAAGAGATGAACTCACACATGTTCCACAATTGTGATTATCGTTTACCAACAGACCAGATTTCATCAGCATGTTCGTCATCAAATTTCAGGATTGAACATCATGATTCACCCACCTGGAACACTTCGGCTTAGTATAGGGATAGATACCCACCCACATGGAGGTTCTAAACTGGTGCTACTTCCCCCCAAAACAATCCATTTTAAGAGGATTTTCCATGATAAGCCATCCAGCTATTGGGCTACCCACATTTTAGGACACCTCCATATATCTACTATTACAACCTCATTATATATATCCCATGAATACCCCATCCATCATCCATAAAAATATCCTATTCATAATGGTTTCAGTAATTCCATAATGCTTACCCTCTGGTGAACTAACATAGCTATTGAAAATGGCCATTTATAGTGGATTTACCCATTAAAAATGGTGATTTTCCATTGCTATGTTAGTTTACCAGAGGGTAACCATCATATCCCATCATGTCCCGTTGATACATGTTGATACACCCGATCTTTCCCACCTTCATCAGCTTCATCTTTCGGATCGTGTAAGTCGCCGAAAATCGTGGACAAACCCTTCTCCTGGAGATGGCTAAGTATGGGTCGACCTGGGTAACGATGGTAGCAATTGATGGAGGACCGCTAAACCATGGCTAAACCAACATAGATGTGGAAAACTCATGAAAACTCATGGTGAAACCCTAGGATAATGATGGATAATGATGGACAATGATGGATCATGGTCTATATTCATGGTGGGTTATCCACATCGAACTTCTAGTTTATGAACAGAAATAAACCAATGTAATCCATCAATGGGCAAGAAACTTTGGCATCATAGATTCCGGGCAAATGGTATACCAAAAAACTGACCAAAAGATCACGGTTTCCATCGGTTTTCAAGATCATTGGTAATTCTACCCCAAAGACAAATCAGAAATCCATCGGTACCATCTTGGTGTAGAATTACCCTCTGGTAATTTAACATAGCTATTTAAAATCACCATTTTTAATGGGAAAATCCACTATAACTGGCCATTTTCAATAGCTATGTTAGTTTACCAGAGGGTACCAATTTCTAACCCATTGAACCTGTCTAAAAGAGAGGCTGCTAGCGGAAATCCATCGGTTCATCTTCTCTTTTTCGATTTGTTACAAATGCCAGGGGTGAATCATCCATCACTTCTAGAAACTGGGGTGTAAAAATTTTCCCAATGGTGGAGTGCATAGTAAGTAACTGTGTTGTCTTGTTTTTTATTTAAAATTGTTGGATTGTTGTTGTTGTTTCAGCCCTAACTCGGCATCTTTTTGAACGAACCACGCACCACAATTCCCAATCAATCGGTTCTCTGCCGAGCCGAACTCTGGGACGCCGTGGTTGGCTAAGAATAGGATGTCCAGTTCATGATGGAAACCGCAGACTAGTGTCAAGGGTAAGCGTATGTAGTTTCCCCCTAAAAATCGTCAACCAACCACATATTTATCAAGGAATATTTACAGTATCAAGAGTCCTTGACTATTTTGGAATGCCCCTATACATAATCGTTAACCCCCCGAACTTATCATCAACCAACAGGGTTTCTCATCACAGCCAATGATTGAACCCATATGAATCATAAGTTCTTGGGGTTATTAATGATACAAAGATAAGATTCAACATAACCTCACTAGCAGCATACTTGGAGGTCACCACTAGTTCTATTTAAGGCTGAAATGGGGGAGGCTTCTGCCCGGGTACTGTCCGGTAATCAACATGACTTGCTTGATCTCCTCCATTTAGCTCGAGGATTTCTAGCCCAGTTTGAGACAAAGCCACATGTCTTGAATCATGTTCTACTTATAAAACATTCCATACACCATTGCGGGGGCACAAAATTTACAGTAGAACCATACCAAAATAAACCAAAAAATGAGGAGATTACCGGCAAACCGGGGTCCGATCTCCAACCGACCATGGATAGCATCTGTCGAATACCGCGATCAAAGACACCCAAAAATATATAGCGTGTACTGAGCGTACTGTAAATGTATACACACACGATTGTACACATACATCATACCCCTAATACTCTCAGTATCACCATAAACATCATAAACAATCCCAACCAGCTGCTTGGTAAAAATTGGTCGATGTGGCCTTTTTTAGTGAGTTAACCAACCACCGTTATGGTTTTCTAGGAATCCAACCAGGTCTTACCCGGCAGTCCATCAGAGGGGAACTCTTTTTCTTCATCTGGCCGCGGCTTCCGTGGCGTATTTTTTGGGGAGTCCACCTCTTGATCCAAGTGAAAAAAAACTGCAACAAAAATGCCATGGTTTTCAGAGACGGACTTCGAAAACCCCTACATCTATGATTGAAAATGATTGATAAAACACATGTTATTGCTTTTCCTTTTGTTACGTCCCTCTGTTGCTGGGTCTCTCCTCCTATAACCTTGGTTTCCTCCGAACCACCAAATACTGAAATGATATTTTTACAATACCTCCCCCTTCTTGGTAATTGGTAACAATTCCATTGTTATCAACACCAACTGGGCATCCCCACATTTCCAAACCACAAACCAGAAAGAACCATTTAATGAAAAACTTCGAGTTGATATGAGTTCATAAAATTTTGTGCGGAATAACATTGCAATCACCTGCAATCATAATTCCGAAAATTGTTAATTCTCAGGTCAAGATGTTAGTTTAGGGGATGATTCAAATTCATTTAAAAAAAAAATCACTTCTGTAAACTACCATCGACGTGCAAAATCCACCAGAAGTGCAGATCATGTTCCGAGCAGGTTTCCCCATTGTTTCTTTCCACATCTGTTGTATGTTTATCCCAGGGTCAGAACTAGTGGTAAACAAATTCCAACAATGTTAGTTACTGTAATTCTCAGGGTCAGGATGTTAGTTGAGATGGTTAAAATAAGCACATAATGACCAGAACAATAAACATCACCAAACAAACATACACACACAATGGTTTAGGGTTTAATGATAACATGGTAAACCCAACCATAAATCTCTATTGGGATGCTTTGCTAGTTAAATTATAACTATCCTGTTGTTATCCCATAAACTGCCCATAGTTATCCCATAACTATCCCATACATTCTAGTTCTCCCGATGCTTTTTCCGATGTTCTTCCCCATCTTATGCAATATATATATATATATATATATTGGGGAACACCCCATTCAAACCATGTTTTCGGAGGCTTTCTTTGTACGCAATCACTTACGGAGCCAGGCTCTGCTCGCGGTTATAATCTATTACAATGGTTATTACATATCTACCATAGAATCATTACTACAATGGTTATTATATGTATACTTTATGTGTCTCTCAATATGTTCTTCTACATGTCATAATCATTCATCTATTTAGTATAAACCACACACTGGTTATTATATTTGAACCAACTTTATTTGTCCCATCTCAACATGACATCAGCTGCCTCTTCAGCTTCAAGCTCAGATCCTCGAGGCACATGGACCGGCCGACGAGCCTTAGCCAATGCGGAGAATTTCCAAGGGAAAACCCAGCAATTTCCAATCGAAACCCAAGAATTACAAGACCTGTATGGATACTGGAGGGTACTGCGAAATATAAGAATTCTACTAAAGAATCCCCTCATCCGATTTTTGGGTGATAACCTACTTGAAGAAGGTTAATCATGAATAAATACTTACTATACTGAAATATAGAATAGAACATGTTAACACGTGAAAAAAATGCCACCATTTTAGTCCTTCTTTTTTCTGCATCCCTTCAGGGTTGCTGTAAGAAATATGAACATCTTAATATTAAAAAAACAACAATCTCTACATTTATTGATCACTCGGAGGGATACCCTCCAGGAAATCAAACATGGTTTGCTGGGCCTGCCATGTTTGATCAGTAATGACTTTGTCAAAATGTTGCGGTCAAACTGCGTCCACTTCACAGTTAAAAGACTCAAAGACCCAAACTGTCCAAGGGCCATGACCAAGTTTGGATCCAATTTGTGGGACAGTCTGCTCGCCCAAGCAACGTTGTGAGCGGAAAGATAAAAGACGTGGATCATCAAAACGAAGCTACCAAAGACCAACCACAACGCCAAGCCTGCGGAAGGATCATCAAGCTAGCACCATCTTGAGTACCCTCTGGTAATCAAACATGGCACTGGAAAATCATCCATGTATAGACGATCCAATTATATAATATATATTATATATACATATACAAGTGATTTTCAGGGCCATGTTTGATTACCACAGGTTAACCACAGTGGTTGGTGACGTGAAAATTGATGTTCATAGGATCTTAACTAACCAAAGTGATATTAGTTTGATAGGTTTCTCATGGGTGATCATAATCACAAACAAAAATAGGTAGTATAAGTCCCTATATCAACCAATCAACCAGGCTATGCTTCATGGCTCAACCAGGCGCCACGGTCACGTTTGGGGCATAGACCATTCTCACAAGGTGTGTATATATATATATACCCTTTGGTTATTTAACATAGCCATGGACAATCATCACTTCTAATAGGTACATGATCTATAAATGGGTCATGGCTTCCATAGCTATGTTAGTCATAACCAAAGGGTAATATATAATGTAATGGTCATGTTTAAGGGATCCACTTATAATTGGGCACCCCAAAAACTATAGGGTTTATTGTGATTGTCATATGTCCGTGAAACAAAGCCCTTTTGGAGGTCCACCAGTTCAAAACATAGTCACAATGGCCAAGTTGGAATGTAGATCACTATGACACACTCCAACATCTGACCACGACACATATGATTAGTATGGAATAGTCGTTTGTCATTACATATGCATTATACACTGATGAATAATATAGAACTGATAAAGCGCTAACTATAATTGTGTATTAGTCATTTGGGAGACGTGCTACTCATCACACTTGTCGCACTCTTTGAAATGGAATAAAGCAAGGATGTGGGCTACTGCAAACTCATGTGGCTTTGTATACATTTTTTCTTCTCTAATTATCAACCTTTGACAATAACTATCATTAAATTGTAATTCTATACCGTTGGCCATTTCAAAAAAAACACGATAAGCCATGATAAACCATTGGATTTGGGGGTAACCCTCTGTCTTCAAACAATCCAACGATGTTGTTATGGAAAGGTCGGATTGTATTTCAACAGGTCGGATTTTGAAAAATACCATTGGCCAGCACAAACACCCCTTTAGCTTATTTGGTTAATGAATTGTTCAATTAAGGATTACAGGATTCTTCCATTTTTCAATGAATCAATAAGTGGGAAAACAACATCTATTGGAATCTATGCATGAAAATTGAAGCAGCACCAACCAACATGTGAAACAATGGAGAAAATGGATCGACATGGTGTGTATATATAATATAATAGGATATCATATAATATCATATAATATTATATATATATTATAATATGTGGGCAATATATACATATATATATATATGTATATATATATATATACACAAATAGGTTATCAACCACTTCTATGGAGGTTATAACCATGGTATATTGTTTTCGCCTACAAAAAATCACGGGGTAGCCGCAAGGTGATGCCGGCCTAGCACCAAACTTCGAGGCAGAAAACCATCCCAGTAATCTGCCTGGGAAGAAGCCCTTTCCCATGGGAAATCCTCGAAGTGAAGTTTGTCATGGGACAATCACTGTTTACTATATAAATGCTAGGTGTTTACTAGAAAAAAATGGATATACCCTCTGGTAAACTAACGTAACTATGGAAAATCACTGTTCTTTTAATGGGTAAATTTACTATAAATGGTGATTTTCAACAGCTATGTTAGTTTACCAAAGGGTAAATGGTAGGTTCTCCACCAGCAAACCATGTAGCTGTAGCTGATGACCCAATGAATAGAATATGATAGCCCAAACATAGCCTAATGGCCATGTCTGCATTGGATGACATCACATATATATATACATATATATGTATATATATAATATAATACATTGATATACATGGTTGTTTTCCATCAACCAACTGGGTTTGTCTGAAAATGGAGTCCCCAAAATTCAATGGTTGATCATCATTCCCACTAGAATGGCGCCTTCGTCGAAGGGATTCGACCCCATCTTCAGACACTCCCACGTTTTCTAGGATCGTTGCTTGGAAACTGATGAGATATCCCTCTGGTTGCTCATATTCCCAGAGTCATGGCAATTACCAGTTAATCCAGTTATACGTCAGTCCTAGATAGTTATAGCCCGATTTATGGATATTTATGGAGCAATAACCCCATCTATAACCCATTTGCAACTGGTTTCTAGGGCCACAACTGCAGTATCTTAGGATCCAATTCCATGGCTTTTCTTTTCAGCATGGAGGTTCCGAAAAGGAACCAGCTTCACTGGGAGCCCTTGGCCGTCACCAAGGATATGATTGGATATTGGATCCAAAAAGGGCTGTTGTTTAATGGCAGTTTTGACATTTCAAACCATCTGCAACATTATGGTTGAATAAACACATGTTTGAAGAAACGGTCATAGGCCTCTAAGTCCTAGTTGCCAGTGAGATAACAACATCAAAACAACCGCCAAACTGGTTTTGTCATTCAAACTTTACGTTTTCCTGCTGAAATGATTAAATCTGGAGAACATGGATATGGATTGCACAACTTCAAACAACTCCGACAACACAGTCCTTTTTATCCCACAACTCCGTCAAACTTGGGCTCCATCGGCTTCGGGGTACTCTGACCACCCTCCCATCCATCGGCTGAGCCACAAAGTAGGTATACATGTACAACAAGGCGCCCGCGCCGATCAACAACCACCAAAGAGCCACCTAGCGGAACTCTGGAGCTGAAATCACCCAGGGACTGATAGATTTCTTTAGGAAACATTTAAGTGAAGCCCTAGAAATATAAAAAGTATCTGATATTCATGAAGATTCATGAAGATTCTAGTTATATATGTGATGTTGTGTGGCTTGAACCATGATGAAATGATGAATCCACATGTTGATATTTAGACTCATCAGTTTGTTTTTGTTTACCTGAAAACCAGATCGAAAGTGGTGCTCGGATATCCTCCGGGTTACATACCTGCAGGCATTTGTCAGCCTGCAAATTGGAGGAAGCATCCCAATGGGTTTCTTGATTTGGTTTCAGTTTTTGAATTAAGCCCATCTCCTTCATACTAAAAATTATTCAACACCCCCATTCTATGGTCCCAAATGTGAATCAATCCCTTGCTACTCCCCGTGGTTTCTGAGTGGTTCTGAATATTGGGGGGATGGGATTCGTCGATGCTTTGGTGGCCGGTTCATCCCAAAGTCAGGCCGGGATTTCCACCAGGGGTGATACAGTACGAATCCCCAGTGGACCAGGTGACAGGCAAAAGCGTAATCGCCCCCCTCCCCTATCTGTTCCTCCAATTCCTCATTGCAGGTCTTGTTCCCGTCTCGTCCCCTGACTCGTCCCCCGATGACCATATGGGTTTATCTGAAAAATAGGCAATGCCAAAATTTGATTCATTGATTGTTGATTGTCAGTCTCCCACATCCCCACGAAATGCTAGAAATTGTGGCATACGGCATACCCTATTTTCAGACACATCCATATGGTGAACGCAAGGTTGGAAAATAATAGCCAAGAAAGAAGGAATCCACTGGGCCGACTGTTTGGCACCCCGGAAATCCCATATGAACAAAAACATCCCCAAAAAATAGTGCACTCATACTGTATACTTATAATTACATAAACAACTGGGCTAATCTGGGCTATACTATTGTTATTGCCCGCTTTTCACGATGCAGCCACCGAGAAACCATCGATCAACCTAGGCCCGGCAGCCATGGCACAGTGGTTTCCAACATGACACGTACTGCCCGGGAAAAGCTCCTGGGGAAGATGTGCGGGGAGAACCCGAGTTTCTAAAGGTTGTTTCACACGGGTTCTGGCTTACTGGTGCTTAGTAGGGAATGGATGGGAATGGGGGCATGGGATGATTATTAATAGTGAGTATGGATCATTCCCTCATTCCCTGCTAAGCACCAGTTAGCTGGTGAAATGTCCAAACAATCTCACGGACATGCGTTGATGTCTGGGCTTTGTAAACTCTTGGACCCGTCCATTCACGAACACATACATGCAAATCTGTGATACTCCTCGGTTTCATGAAGTTGGGTATGTCCATTTATGGCAAAAGTATGCAAAAGTTGAGTAGAGTTCCAAACTACCCAACCAAGGTCTATTGAGAAAAACATATCAATGATTTTTAACATTGGGTTAACAATTAAGAAATACCCTACCTCAGCATTCTAAACCCATAGGACTGGTGGCGGGTTTTCCTCCTGGCTCTCCTTCTGAATAGTCGATCAAAGGCGACTCTGCAAAAGCATGCCTTGAACCTTTCAAATTTCAACCAAACACCTGGACACCCCTTTTTGGGAAACAGGTCCCAGGTATACATCACAGTACCCTCTGGTAATTTAGTGTATATAGCTATGGACAATGTCCCACCTGATGATTTTCCAATGCAAGCATAAGATTTTCGATGATCATCCTAAATTCCAAGAGGCTAACCCAAAACCAATGGTTTCCCCGTTTGACATGACCAGTCCATGATGCTTTTGGAGGTTGAACCAACGAACTCCAAAACCGCCCAACCCAGCAGTCCCTAGACTTTCAACGCCGGGTTGGTACACATGGTGTCGGATGTTGTATTGATCCTGGGTGAGGGGATTGCTATATGGATTGCTAATCGGATTGCTGGAGTTTTCCGGTACCTGGGGGTACCTGGGGGTATCCTTACCCCCTGACCCCCTCAATCATGCATGATTGGTATGGAATAGTATGGGTGTGTCTGAAAATAGTGTACCCCTAAACCCAATGGTTTTGCTGATCATTATTAATCATTATCCCTATTAAATGGTTATTTCATTGGGAAAATTAACCCAACATTTTCAGACAAACCCGTATCGAAACGACCAAAGACTCAGAATCCATGGAGATGTCATGATGACCCGCTGTCAATGTGACTGGACCCTGGGAAACTCAGGCTAAGCCAATGGTGGATGTTCCAGCAAGCCATGGCAATGATTGCGGGAGGGTCGAATAGTATAATAATATATATATATAATATTTATGGAAATAAACATAGTGTAATAAATAAATAAATAAAAATAAATAAAAATACTTTACTTCGTGTAATCCCCACCATGACATTTATACATTTTCTTACTGGCAAATCTTCTGGCATTCTATCTGACATACCTTCTGACATTCTATTTGACATTCTATCTGGCATATCTTCTGGCATATGATCTGGCATATCTTCTGGCATTCTATCTGGCAAATCTTCTGGCATTCTATCTGGCATATCTTCTGGCACTCTAT
>Ga0126342_10000889_pt1:0-35000 | contig 37762 bp, 37 predicted proteins | sample Cyp1metagenome_FD_92528 | JGI IMG/M metagenome (GOLD analysis project Ga0126342, IMG submission 92528) | Coral microbial communities from Lord Howe Island, Old Settlement Bay, Australia - Cyphastrea 1 metagenome | ecosystem: Host-associated > Invertebrates > Cnidaria > Coral ... | reverse complement strand
ATCATTGATGTACGGTGCACAATGCATGGCGAAACAGTGCAAAACACTGAATTCTGTCTCGTCAGCAGGGCGAAAACAAATACATCCAAGAGAGTGAAGCAGCATGCGGTTTGCCACAAACCTGTTCATCTTCCACAGCGATTTCACGCTTGGCATTTGTGAGATTTTGTACGTAATGCAAGGGATGGCTTTAACCGCCTAGGAGCAAGTGAGGGACAACACGCAACACAAATGGACATAGCTATCCAAACAGTCCTTCGTTCGAAAGTGCCATTCTCTTCACTTTAAGTCACCATACACAGCGAAATCCAAACGGGCAGAGTCACTACTCAACACCGCCATGCGTCTGCTGTATCCTTTTTGTCTTCGACGCCAAACTGGAACTAGGAATTATGTTCCAACTTTGGGCTTGGACTAGGAGTAATTATATGTTCCAACTTTTGGACATGAGGAGAACGGTGGATCAATCTGTAAACGTTCTCACTCATGCTTTCTTCGCCGCCTTCATCTTAGCGTATTGGCTTGCCTTTTCAGAAACGGAATCCTTGGCAACTCAGGCAACTGCAGATTCGTAACAAATGCTGCTTGAATTACTTTCAAAACAGAAGTAAGGCTGTTTGATATTTGATTCAGGCAAAATCCCAAATCAACGGCTGCGATTTGAAGTCCGAGCTTCAATTAAACTGTCAAGATGGGTACACATGCTGTCCACAAGCTCAGTGATCCTCGGTATGCAAGAGGCTAGAGGACAGAACTTTTCTGAAAATGGGAGCGTGCATCTATGCACTCACCACTATTCTTGCGTAAAAAATCGATTGCATCTGGGTGAAATACAAATCCATGTGTGTTATTCGTTGAAATTCTTTGTATTTCACTGAACACGTGTTTTGCCAGGGTGTTGATAGCTGAAGGTGCGAAGCTGTTCCTTGGTCAGCCCCCAATATTTTAACAATAGTTCGGGGCATAGCTTACAATTAAATAGTTCAGGGTATTCCTCCAGAAAGCTCCTGCGAAGGGTTTTTCCCAAGAACTGCTGACAAATTCAACTGTTTACCCCATCTAGAAAACATCTCCTACTTTCTTTACATCACCCACATCATCTACATCAACTTCATCTACATCACATACATCATCTACATCAATTTCAATTATAAGCGTCATCTACATCAATACATCACCTACATCATTCATCTACATCAACTTCAACCATCAACGTCATCTACGTCACATTTATCATCTACATCGTCTACATGAACTTCAAACAACTTCATCTCCATCACATACACCATCTACATCATCTACCTCATCTATATCAACTTCATCTGCATCACATACATCTATCTACGTCATGAACACAATCTACAGGTGCTCACCGCCTACAAACGTCCTACAAAACTCCTACAATGCCATTTGCACAGGAGTCATTACACAGGAGTTCTTAGACAGGAATCTTTGACAGGAGTTGTTACACAGGAGTAGTTATACAGGAGTTCTTACACAAGAGTTAACTTCAGGCGGTATTTACGCAGGAGTTGACTTCTGGGAGATTTACTCGTATCTGAACACCTACAAAAATCCTACTTCTCAAGTTCTTCTAAGTTCTCTGATTAGGCGGCAGGGTAGCCAGGCGGCAGGTTACAAAATGTGACCCTCTCGGTAGATCGTGCGTGTCGGACGCACAAACGTGTGGGGGCATACCAAGTCTGTTTGTGCTGGATGAACCCTCTGCGTGCGTGTCGGACGCACGAACGTGCGGTGAAATGTGAATTTGCCTTGGGGACAGCAGCCCTGTGCGGGGATCGTGCGCATTGGACGCACGAACCTGTGGTGAAATTTGCCTTTTTGTTGGGGCTTGACAACCTTCTGCGGAGATCGCGCATGTCGGACGCGCAACCGTGTGGCGAAATGCGAGTTTTTCTGTGGCGTGGCGTCGCCCTTTCGCACAAAATCAGGGTCGAATATTACAAAAACAGGTGTAAATTGCAAGTTTGAAACTTCAGAAACCCTTTTGCACAAAATGAAAGTCTAACGGCAATGCGATGTTGGAACGTCAAACGGAAATGTCGAAATACTGGTCGGCGTAAAATTGCAATGTTGAAAGATCAGATGCAACCATTTCGCACGAAATAAAGGTCGCACGTCAAAAACTGATGTAAGCTTGCGATGTTGAAATCTCAGCTGCAACCCTTTCGCACGAAAAGAAGACCGCATGTCCAAAACTGGTGTAAAATTACGATTTTGTAGCTTCAGACGCAACCCTTTCGCGCGAATTGAAAGAAACGTCAAGAACTGGTGTACAACGAAAGTCCTGCGTGTAAAGACTTCTCTGTCCAAAAGCTTCTGTGCGTACAAGCCCCTCTGTGTAAAGAATTCTCTGTGTAAAAGCTTCTGTGCGTAAAAGCACCACTGTGTAAAGACTTCTCTGTGTAGAGGCTTCTCTGTGTAAAATCTCCCGTGTGTAAGGACTTCTCTGCATAAAACTTTCTGTGTGTAAAAGCTCCTCTGTGTAACGACTTCTCTGTCCCAAAGTTTCCGTGTGGAAACACGTCTGGGTTTTCTCTGTGTAAAAGCTTCCGTGTAAAGGCTTCTCTGTGTAAGAGCTTCTGTGCGTAAAAGCTTCTGCGGGTAAGCTTCTGTGCGTGTGTAAATGTCTCGGTCGGTGTGTGAAAGCTTCCCTGTGTAAAGACTTTTCTGTGTGCAGGCTTCCATGCGTAAAAGCTCCTCTGTGTAAAGACTTCTCTGTGTAAAAGCTTCTGTGCAGGAACAGTTTTCTGTGCAAGAACGGATTTTGCCACCACCCAATCGTCGATTGCGCAACCGACGCTTCTGCGAAGCTCCGTGGTTTCAAGTGCTTAAGTTCAGCAACATTTCGCCAGGAAAAATTAAAGCGAGGGCTGTTTAGCTCGGATTCTCCAGCCTTTCGTGAATGACTTCAATTCTGTCACCAGGTATGCGTGGAAAAACCAGAGCAACGACAGTGGGACGTCGAGTTGCGACTGCGTAGATCCATCTTTTGCTTCTTTGCCTTTGAGTTTCGGTCCCTGTCTTGCAGCTAAGATGCAGCATGCTTTGCTTCTTGACACTGTATCGCAATTTATTGCATTTTGCCAATCATCTGAATAGACGGCATTGAAATATATAGATACACAGGTCACATAATAATTTCATATAAGTTCATTATCACTCATTATACATCCACAAGTCATTTACATCAACAACCTCATTCATCATTCATCATATTTCATCATCATTCATCATCCGTCATCTTCATATCTTCTCTTCCATCCTTTCGGGCCACACTGTCGTCTAGTATATAAATCATTGGGGGCACTCCAAAGTCCATTGACAGAAACCCCCTAACAAAAAGGCCCCACCCAGGGCCTAGTATATACTGTATGTATATGTATATCATTTGTATGTGTAATATGTGTATATCAGGCACTGTCGTCAAGCGTCTCCGGGATTTTCTGGGCATTGAATTTCTTCAGCTTCCCTTGGTCCCAGGGAACGACTTTGGTCAGGAGCTCCGCTGCCGCTTCGTTGATCCATTCCTTGCATTTGGGAACTTTGATGCTTTGACTTGCCAATGAAGGCAGGTCAAATATGGTCAAATAGCGTCTAGGGATATCTAGGGCCTATGAGACAGAGGCATGAGTCATCATGACTTGATATCAGAAAGAAAATCAGACGTCTGCAAGATCTTCGAATTCAACCAGGGGACTCTGAAGGTTGCCAGCATCGCCTTATGTGCTGCGGACGCCGCCTCCTTGCAGGAACTAATCTCTTGCTCGATGTTGTCCTGAAATGAGGTCTGTGCGCAGAGCGGAGTGGAGTCCTGGTCCCTACAAGTGTGTGTGTGTGTGTCTCTACACTCTAGACATGTCTTCCTTGCAAAGAGGAGGCAAAAGCAATCATGGCATTTCTTCCTTCAGACTCATTACTCAGCAACCTTTACTAATGCAGCAGATTATTGAGAAGAGATGATTATAATTTCTTGGGGCGTTCCCAGTGGACTAAGGCCAGTTCCTGGGAGAAGGTATGATGAAAGCTTCAGGGACCAACTAAAAATTACCGTATTACCTATGTTTGGGCAGCTGCCAAATGCCAAACTCAAAGTGAAATCTATACGCAGTTCCTGCATTAATCAGAGTCCGAACTACCAGCACTTTCCAGTCGTGCGGCCTGAAAAGTGCATTTGCCTTCCATTGTGTGAATATTTGCTTCGGCAATGTCGAAGCTATCCTGGCCAAGGTGCAAGCCACAACGAACCGCAACAGCAATGTCTGGAAAAGACTAGATCAAAATCACGTTATGTCACTTGCACTTCAATGGTAGCATAATAGAGCACATCAAATGCGTCAACAATTTGGACCTCTCTCATGCGATGGGGCAAAAAACGCTAGCCCTTATTCAGACACCTGAAATGTTCAGTAACATCCGATCTTCCATCTGAAATTGCATTCAAGCCCTCGGCCTTCAGCTTGACGAGAGATGTGGTCAGGCCCTGCACTTTGAGGCCCATAGTCACCTGTGTGCATGCAGTGAATGCTCAATGCTTGGCAGTAAGTCAGGGCAAAAAGTTTGAGATTGGATGAATTCTATCATACTATCCAAGTTTCTACAGCATGTATTATCTATGAACAAACAACACATTGGAATACATGCATGCATCAGATACTATAGAGTTCCGTCTGTGTGTGTGTGCATCTCTACATGTTTGGTGAGTCCAAGCGAGCAGCAAACTGACTTATTGGGATAGGTTCTGCGTGACACTTGCATTTGCTATGGACTGGACGTCTCTGCCAGTCTCTGCCCACATTCCAACATATTCCAACCACATAGACTGTGCTGTATCTAGCAAATCTACCAATCAAGACTGAGTTGCCCATGCTTGGACACTATCACTTCAAGGCCCCGGTTCAAAACTGAGGCGATCAAAATATTGAAGCAGTCAAAGACACAGCAGATCTGTATGTGAGGTTTTTTGGGGTTGGACATTAAGAGTTTCTCTACCTTCTCTACCAGCATTTCTTTGCCATGGCACAAGTTGACTCAAATTGACCAAGGATGCATCATCTACTGAAAAACTCTCAGGCCTCTTGAACACCTTTATTGAGCTCGGTCACCATGGTCTTGAAAACTTGACCTTTTGGGGCTTCAAGACACAGGCACGTTGGGTTTCAGTTTAGGAACTGCTGGGTGCTGAATCCCAAGCAAGCTGCAGGCCTTAAAACCTGGTAAGGGAAAAGCCCTTGAGGTACTCCGAGCGGAGAGATCACACATCGATCAATGTGTAGAAGAGACGATAGGAACAAACCGGTGTCAATCGCATACAAGGAGTCCCTGGGCAAACCTTTAGTGCTGAGCTGGCTGTACAAGCAAGATTCAGACTGTAGTTTTTACCCTACTTGCTGAGACTAAAGAACAAATTGAAACCATTAAAATATGCCCAGCGACCAAGTCTATCATTGAGATCGGCCGGTGATGGACTTTCTGGCAGGTTTGACTGCGCATAAACCGTGGCCTGGTCGTATGCAGTGTCTGTATCGAGGCTTGAGCGAAAAAGGAATGGTTCAGCATGGCATCATATTGGCACGGAGGAAAGTAACCGGCTGGAACCATCCAAGTCACTGCATCATATTTTGCCTCCTAATAACCACCAAACCATGACCCACCAAGTCACTGCTGGACATCAGCTTCACCACACTAGCAACCCTTGGCCGCACCTTTTCCACGTTGGTGCAGGCCGTTTTCAACGTCAATTCGGCCATCTCGAGGCCCATGGTGGCGAAAAAACCCGGGAGCAGTTCTCCTTTGTCCTTCGGGACGACCGATGCTTCCTGGAGGTCATAATGATGGCGCCGTACCAGGAACTGCCAGGAACCCGTGATGACTGACTAACGTCTTAGAGCTGGTCCATCATTCAAGTGCAAAACGGTGTGTATGTATATATATATATATTATACTATTATACATAATTTTACATATATAATGTGCCCATGTACCAGCTTCGTTCTGGCGAGAACATGTCGTGATCCATTCCTGGTACCACCCTTCCGCTGAACATCAACACTTGGACCGATCAACAGTTTGCTAGGGTGTGAATTCAAGTGTCATTCTGGCAGTGAGACTACAAGTGTGTAAAAATGTTTTGCATGACCCAAGACAACATACATGTAAATTATCCCCAGCATTCCCTTGAAGCATCGCATACCAATATCGCTAAAATCAGGAAGCAGCCAGCTTTCTTCCACGAAATTGGTTTCTGTGATTTGGTCGGTATGTGACCCATCAAACTCTATCATCAACTTTGCTGCAAGTGCCAGGATGTGCCAAGCCTGACTCTTCTGGATCAACAAGGACTCCTCAGGCTCCTCGCACTGTTGTGCCAGTACCAAGGGCAGCAGCAAAAGACAGGTCAAAGGCTTCATGGCTCCAAAGGCTGGAACACCACAGCTCACGGTTCGTTAATCGCGTCGGAAATTCAGAGCCAAAGACTGCATTCCACTGTTCCACTCGCAGAATCCAAACCCAAGCTATTAAGGTTTCTTGAATATGTTTTCCAGTTAATAGAAAGGACACAATGACACAAATCCCTTTTTTTTATGCCTCTCTGTTTGCAACCACTGCAGACAAACAAACGTCTCTCTCCACCTTCAAGTCAGTTGAGGTCCTGGCGCTGGGATTGCTGCAGACGTGTCCACATTGGAACCTGCCGCGTGTTGAATCTGTAGACTGGATTGAAATCTGAAAAGTAAAAAAAACATAGGTTTACCTTCTTTGCTTCCAACCTGAATTATTCCTACTTTGTTTCCCGTGTATAATGTGGGTATGTACATGTGTGCAATACGTGCATATGTTGAATGATATTAAACATTTTAGCATGTTATATGTTTTATATATATATATTGCATCGTATTTGACAACATTATGCTAGATTAGATTAGATTAAACTAAATTAGATTTGAATGCATGTTACATCTTACATACCATGTGTTACAGATTATGTATTGCATGTTGCTGTTTATAATATCTCATAGAGTACATAATGCATGTATCATATATTATATGTTATATATTGGAAATATTTTTACATCTTTTATAGTGTCTTATATTCCATTACAGTTTATTCAATTTTGAAAATCATGCTGCATTATATTCCATTATGTTACATGGTATTACATAGTATTACATTGTATTACGTTATATTGCGTTATACCACATTATAGTACAGTCTATTCAATTACAATATATTATATAGTACATGTAATTTTTGACATTGCCGTAACACATTATTAGATGTTAAATTGCATTGTATTATCTTGCAACACATTATATTACATGGCATGATACTGTAGTACACTATATTGCATTATATTCTATTGTCTTACATCATATCATGGCACATGAAGGTGTCTAGTATATTAAGTTATATCAAATGTTTTACAATATGTCGCAGATTGTCTTTCTTCTATATCATTTCGAATAATTTTGAATACATTACATTTGCATGGTATTGTAAAATACTATGCGTTATACTACATCATGTTTTACTATACTATATCATACTATATTATATTGTACTGTATTGTATCGTATTCTATTAAATGATGTTACATTATACTATGCTGTATTTTATTGTATTAGATCATATTAAATATATCTTTGATTATATGTGATATTAGTCTATTGCGTGATATTATGAAGTACTATATTGTAATAGGTTGTATTAAATTGTGTATTGAAAGGTGCTATATTAAACTACGTAATATTATAGTAGAGATTGTTTTATCGTTGAAATTTCTATATAAGGTAAGATCGTATCTTTTAATTTTGAAATACTAAGTTGAAAATAATATTGAATATTGTATTATGGGGTTTTCGATCATATATGATCCTCTATTTTATATTTTAAGAAATATGAAATATCACAGTATCTTAAATAGTATGTATCATGCTATACTATATTAAATCCATTAAATCATGTTGTATTATCTTGCAGTGTCTATGAAATTTATTATACATATATATATATATATATATATATGTTTAAGTTAGTTTAAATGCTAAATCTACGTGTATATATATATTAAACATTTATATTATATATCAGGAAAAAATTGGAAAATATAGTATGTATATAAAATATATTATGTATGCTTCATGACATATTAAATTGTGTACAGCATGTATTGGAAATAAAATATCATTTACGGTATATTTGATCATTTACATTTGTTAACTATATTACAATGTGCTATTTTCAAACTTGAAAGTTAGTATATAAATCATATAAATATATAGAATGCAATAGTGGTAAATTAAATAATTTATGATATTACCTCTAGTCAAAATATGTTTTATTTTGCCATATCATGTTTTATATTGCATATTCTACAATATGCTATATTGTAGTTTATCAAAAGACGTTTGGAAGCCTAAACTCCGGGTTACGGATTTTCGAAAAGTGAAGAAAGTCAATCACCACCACCACCACATCACCACATCACCATGTGTATATATATATATGTTTCTTACAGCTATTACTATTGTTATTGTCATAGTTAGTATGCCTTTTCTTATCATTATCATCCACTATCACTATCATTATCACGGGTGTTGTTGTTTTACTTTCGCCTACATACCTACGTCTTGAGTCCCATTCGATGGTGGAGTGATCCCATTCGCCTCGCAAGGCGGCGCTCTGGCGAGGCTTGGAATTGCCAGGCGCTACGAAAGTGGTGGCTGCTAGGCCAAGCGCAACTCCTAGAGATGGAACCAATGGAACAAATGAAAAGTATTAGATGTCAATGTATCAGGTACAGTTGGTGCGAAACTCAAAAGTCTTCAGCTTTGCAACATGCTCCAGGCTGTTTCGTCGATTCAGTACATTGAGGGTTCACTTTGGGCTTCCGGTCTTCAGCCACGAGCTTGGCACGTTTAGCCAGTCCTGTTCCCACCAGTCGTGAGGCAGCAGGCGCCATGGGCGAAAAAGGAAGAGGTCAGGGCGACGAAAAGTTTGAGCGATAAGTAAATCTGCGAGATATTCACGCCGATCTTTTCGCCACAACACCATTCGTATCATGCATGTTCCTTTTGAAGAATTTGGATGCGCATGTTACACAGCCAGTGAATCTTGATTGAAAAAGTGGTCCTGGGGGCTCTTTGGAAAGGTCTTTGAGGTAGCACCAGCATGACAAGGATCCCCTCATTGCCCCAAAAGCGCAAGGGTTTAAAAGCCATCCCAGTATCCATTGTGCCCGGCCCTGTGCTAGGCACCTCTCGATGATTGGTGTACTGTTCCTCGTGAAATACGAAACCTCGTGGCATTGATGACAGCGGTTGAAAGACGGAAGAAGTGTCAGTGGATGATGGTGTTCCCTCAACTAAAACAGAAGCCAGGAACAAAGCCTTCGCAAGCCGCTGATGAGTGTGCATCTTGCAGCTCCTTCGAAACTGCTGGACATCCCAAACACATCTGGGCTCCATCCATGTCTGGCCCGTTTCTGTGGACATTTCACATTGGTGCAGCCACTTCTGTCTGGACAAAAATTGTTGATATTTGTTGATGCTTTGTTCGCAAAAACAGGAGTAACCACATGTAACCACTATTATTTGAAGCGGTCTCCTGCAGAAGAGTCTCATCAACCTGGCCCAGCAGAGATCCAGCACCAACTTTCGGGGAGACACGTGTACCGCCACAAGAGTGTAATTCTGTTGAGGAAAAAAGTACAGCGTATTGAGCCGCTACTCACGTGACATCCAGTAGCCTCTTCAAGGAGCAAATCCCCAGGGGATATTGTGGACCTTGGAGAGCAGCACCCAAATCATATAAGAAATTCTGATTGCAAGGAAGGACTGCTCCGACTGCTCATAACCTGACCCCTATAATGACTTTTTTCGGAACTCTAGCAGGAAATCAATCCATGAAAACTAAATGGTGTCCGAAGTTCTTGATTACAATGCCCCAGAGTCGACGCATTCTGAGCTGCAGGACGGACGCATAAATCCACGTGGCTGCTTCCAGGAGAGAACCTACGTGGAAGCTGCATGGTGAGACTTTCAGAAAGCAGAAAACAATGAAATGCGTCGCAAGGTAAAACCATTCAGGATTTTGATTTCTTGCCCAAATCGCATCATTCGTAATTTGTTGCACATGGAAGGGACTCTGTACAATCACAACACAAGCAAACAACTGGCACTACAAGGCAACACCTCCTGCTGAAAAAGCTGGCACAGATTATAGCACAGGCTACACAGGAGCAGAACAACAACTTGAAGCCGCTGTCCCTCTTTTGAGTTTCACAGTGTACGGGAGCCGACATACACAATTGCAGCTCCAATAGAATCCAATAGAGCCAGTGGCAACTCAGCCGCGCTAGGATCACCGACCAGAAAATGCTTGGATTCCCAACGCACCGTCTTCCCATAACTTCCGCGCGGATGTTGGCCACGACCTTGGCCAGCCACAAGCTGTCAAGGACAAGGGTAAGAAGAAAAACACCTCTGGTGGATCCTGGATTCCACTGGATGTAGAAAATACATCCAGTTGGCAGGGCTTCTGCCGTACTGTGACCCAAGTGCTCGAGGATATCGGAGGTTTGATTTGGGGCTTCCGAGTCAATAGCCTTGGAACCACCTACTCTCTGCAGCAGAGTAGCTGGAACCACACAGAAGAGTCGCTCTAGCAAGATTCGTAGGAACCCAAGACCTCATCTGCAAAGTGATCCAAAAAATAACTCTGACAAAAATTGGGTCCAACCCAGGAAAGGACTAGGTCGCGGGATCAAAGGGAAAAGAAACAAATGCTCAGAAACCCAGTCTGGGTAGTACCTTAGTCGCAGGAAGCGCTTGGCCTCTGCATTCATATTCATACAGGTCATACAGTTCGGGGAACAAACAGTCATGCAAGTCATGTGCTAGTCCAGCCGGAGTCTCCTTGGCATTGTCTGCAACAGGTTTGATACTGAGAAATATATGTCGACTCACTTTGATACTGATATATATATATATATATGTATTGAATACATTTGAATACACTGTATTGTGCATGGATGCAATGTGGCATCGCAACATAGATCTCGTGGCGGTGTCCCTCCACATTCCTGCCTTGATGCACCCGGGTCGGTCCCTTCCCGATGTCTCAGGCGCCCAAACGTGGTCGTGTAAAAATGAAAACAACCTGCTGTTCTGGCTTTTCGCGTATCCTAGCCAAAATGTGGCAGAAGTTCGACGATTCAAAACATCACAATCAAGATCTTGCGAACCTACGAGGTGTGTATAAACAGAAGACTCAATCTCCGGTTTTCATTCCACCAACACAATAGATCTGTCACACAAACAGCTCACCACAGAGAACTGTGCATGTATTTATGTGGAAAGACAGCTCTGCAAATGTTCGCGTCAGTGTCCATAAATGGGCTTGAGAAGATGGTTAGACGGTTAGGCCTGGCAGTTTCAAACCCTTGAAGTGAGTATTTTGATTGAACATCTTGTTGACGAAAGTGACATGGACAGCATTTAGAGACAAATCCTTTGCGTTCATTTTCATCCCACTCTCTGACAGAAGCCTGCCAAGCGCCAGCCAAACCTGATGCACGGATGCAGTCTAGACTAGACAAGGGACCATAAGGTAGCAGGGCATCCCGGTTCTGCCAAAACGTAACGACTCTCATGGAAGCCTCCTTGCAACACCACTCAGCCTGCGCTGCAAAGTTGAGGGCCAGACCGGAACACGGCGACTGCTTCCATCTATGTCCAAGACCTCAACATGGGGACTGAATAGAGTTTCTTCTCATGCCAAATTATCAGTAATATATCAGTCATTATCTTGAAATCTGCTTCTCTTAGCATATTTCAAGGTCAGCTCGAAATTCGATTTGAGACCGCTGGGCTTGGTTTGGTGGAACATGGTGGAACATGGTGGAACCCTGACTGGGCAGACTGGGCTTCTTTTTCCAACTTCAATCCTCACCATCTCGCCAAGTCAAACCGTCACCCTTCGGAAGGCTGCCTTAGCCCAACCAATGTCAGCAATTCATGTTGAGGCTGTTAAGGATAAAGGGGTTGCTGTGGTTCCTTGCTTTCAGTCCTATTTAATTTCCCAGTGGCCTCCACATAGCAGACATAGCATTAAACTTCGTGGTCAACTGTGGTTGTCTATGCATGGCCCGCTCTTGATTCACAAATGTCGCAGGATAAATCAAGTCAAGGTGCAGGGCAAGAACCAAAAGAGTGGCTTTGGACCCAGCACAGCGCAGATGTTCTCATACACACCCTGTCAAGCACACGTTTGAAATGGAAATACCAATAAAACTCCTGGAATATGTGTAGGCTGCATGGGTCAAACAAGCAATGAAGATCAAACTCCCTCCCTGACAAAGGGCTGCATTTCAAAAGCAACACGAGCGAAAACACGTCGACCTTCGAGTAAATAGAGGAATCATAGCCAGCCATCCTCCAAGGGTGTACAGCTGCATCGAGAGTCCGATGTCCCACTAAAGTCTCATTCAATGGGGCAAAGCGAATCAAACTGCAACAACCCGCCCATTCACTGCAGGCAAGAAGCTTCATAGACTTCTCGCAAAACTCTAGGGTGGTCATTGCGTTCACCTGAAGTCTTCGTGGTTGAAGTCTCAAACCAATACGTCAGACCCTCTCAAACAGGTGTTTTATGATGTGGTTGCCGCCAGCTGCCGCAACCTCTGATTCATATATCCTGGCCATGGCACCGTAAGCCATCCATGGAAGCCCAAGAAGAGACAGTTCACCTGCGCTTGCTGTAACTGTTGCCCCACTGGGAGACTTAAGTATAGAGTCCAGCACGATGTCTAGAGATAGAATCTTCAGGCAAAGTATGCGGAAATCAATCTCTCGTCTTTAATGTCAAGCCCTCTGGTTCGGGATCGAATTTGTTTCAATTTAAAGCGCACAAACCAAGACATGCAAGTCGCCCATTGCATGTGCAATTCAATGACCTTTTGTAAGACTGAAGCCTGATCCATCCGATCCATACTGAACCGTTATGACACTTCAACTCATGTCACTGATGCATCCCTCCGCACCGTGCACAGGAAGCAGGCAAAGCACTCTGCGAAGAGCAAGGACAGCATGAGTGCAGGGCTCACATCCTTGAGAGCCACATGAGAAGGATCACATGTGCGCAGCAATTCTGACAAAGAGTTGGAAGCTTATCGCAGCCCTGATATGGTCTTCTGGGTTGGTGTTTAATCGTCCCGAACATAGATAACAGAAGCGGGCTGTGACCACTTGAGCCATTGCATGCCATTGCTCAGTTTTGTAGATAGAGCTAGTTGTTGAAGAGTCGAAAGACCCTATCAAGACTTTGTTTGGAAGCTGGTTACTTTTGACCTTTTCAAAACAAAGGAACTGTGACTTGACTGAAAAATAAAAGGCATGGTGAGAAAGCTGATCAAGAAAACTGAGTGCATGTCAATGCGTGTGGACCACCAGACAGACTCGAACATTGTGACCGTGATGAAGATCAAGTCTATCGCAGAGTAGATCAGCAGCAGGATGAAGTACTTGTGGTTCCGAAACCCAATGCAGTTGTAAACCCACGGGCAGTGGTGATCCATCCGGAGCACACAAATATTGCAAACCCTGCAATGATGACACCTGCAAGAAGCAAAGTACAGCAAAGTTGTCAGGAAACATCCTCCAAGTGGACTTGCAGAATTGCGACACGTGACAGTCATGACATTGTACTCTTACCAGTCTTACCAGGCCTGTCGGGCTTGTATTTCAAACACCATTTGCAGTGTCTTCTTTCGCCGGTCGTTTCCTTTTCAGTGATCTGCACCGACCTGCACCCCGGAAAGTCCGCCCTGGACACAGCTAGTTGTTCATGAAATATCATGAAATCACATGCTCGGAGTCATTTCCTAATAACCTTGTTGTGGCTGAGTTTCCGGCTTCATTTCCCCATCCACTGGAGATGTCCTTGGGGCAGTTGTTGATAGCTGTTGTCGAAATGCAGTCACTTGAAGCTGAGTTTTTGCACATGGCTCATGTTGGGATCCTTTGGTGGGACGGACAGAGATACGTGATGATACATGAGCATCTGGCTCTCCATCGTGTCAAACAGTTTTAGCTTTGCTAAGTTACCTTACCATCTTCGGCCATGCTTGACTTCACCTGGACCCTTTTCCCTTGACAAGGCTCGTTGACTCCGTTTGAAGTTCCCAGCCCTGACCATCTGGAATGGTGCCAGGGAAGGTCAGCAAACACCTCCACCAAGGGCACAGTATGGGTGCAGTACATTTCCATGTCGAATCCGAAAAAATGATTTGGCTTTGAATAGGAGAGGTACAAAAAACAGTTTGAAGGAAAGGCTGGTTTCATAGTCAGAGCAGGACAGTAGAAATCATAAGCCATGCCTCAGCAGGCAGTAGAGAAGCATCAAAGTCACAACGTGGAAGACCCCCAGCTGCCAGGATCCCCGCGAAATCTGCACAGCATTGCGTAGTATGTCTGGTAGATCCCATTGAAGCAATCGTAAGCAATGCAGAAATAAATACCTGGCAGTGTGCTGTCATTGTTGAAAAGCTACAGCAACAGATCCCTATAAAGTCTGCTGATTTGCGAGTGTCGCAGTTGGTGTCAAGAGTGTGGCAAGTCTCAGGACCTATGTATGCCTTCATCATGCCTGTCTTACGTCCCCATGATTTTCCTTTTGAAGGGCCAACGGATCTGCTTCGTGGGCTTTCAAAATATCCCACGCACTCTCAAAAGGTAATACAGACCCAATTTCACGCATCAATTTTGATTTGCTGAATATTGGCACAGGTACTGCACGTACAAGAAGACGATGGTCACCACCACTAGAAACACTGGCAGCAACTTGCTCAGTTCTCCAAAACGAGGAGCATCTCTATCCAGATACCTGCGACAGGTGAAAGCGGGAGATCTCTGCGTTGTGGAATCTGTTTGCAGGACGGCCCATTCTAGTTGAAACAATCCATGTCAATCTTGAATCATTCTGGGGCAATCAACCTGCTTGGAGATATGTCAGAGTAGTGTGATCCAAATACCGCTTAAGAAACTTAAGAAGGTCCACCAATGAAATGCACTCTGCACATGGTGGAAACACTGGATCTTCAAATGCAACTGGGAGGCTGTTGCTCTCTTTGTCTGGAACGCATGGATGTTTCTATTCCTTGGTCACGCAGGCTCTGCTGTGAAAAAGCAACAGAACGGCCCCTCAAGGGGGAAAAAAAAGGACCTCCCCGTGCATCAAACCAGCCAAGCATCTTCAGGATCACTGGCAGCTGCCATCGGAAGGCCTAATCATAGAAATTATCTTGAGCCCAGAATCCAGCGACAACGAACAGGCAAACATAAGATGCTGCGCAATCGAAAGAATCTGCGCCTCAAATGGCACAGATGGCAAAACACCTACACATGCTCCTACCCGGTACATCCCGGTACTACCAAATCCCCAAATCCCCAAATCCCCAAATCAAAGTCATCTGAAGGTCAAAGATGTCAAAGACAAATCTATTTCAGCCTTGCAACTCACTTTGACTCCGTCTTCGGGTATTGCCAGTATTGCTCTCGATGTTTCCAACCCTAAGCAGCGCAACAAGGGTCATATGAGTCATATGCTGGGCAGCCATGCTAGTTCAGCCTCTCCTGCCAAGGTCACTTCCTGGCAGTCTCCAGCTTCAACTGCGCTCAAAGAAGCTTCCCAGACTAGATCGACCCGACGGACAGATAAGCGCATTGTAGACCGTAAAGCGAAAAGATGCCAAAAGCAAAGATATGCAAAGATCAACAAAATAATGAATTTGATGAACTTGATGTGCTTTGGATGAATTTTGAAACAAAACTAATGCTGACGGCAGTTTCAGCACCTCTGAAGGCTGCAGAAGCCGCCCCAAACGCCGTCGCCTCAACGCGCAAGCCACATCTGGTCTTTGCAGCAGGCTTTGTGTCTCTGTGCTTCCAAACGCAAGGAAAACCCCCTCAAACATGCTAGAAATGCAGTCTCTGTATCATGTCAAAAAAAACTTTCAAAATTTGAGTCTCAGAATGGCTCAAAGCAGCCGCACCGCTCTTTTTCACGGGGCGAGGCCATGCAGTTGCAGAGCTTCAGGAGGTAAAGCTTCAGGGAAGGCCATGGGAGGTGAATTGGCATGATAACGGCCTGGGCAGAATATTTTGGAATCTGGTGAAGTTCTTTGAAAAGCCACAGATTCATAGCTCGAACTTCAGCCGCTTCCAACTACTCGTGCTACAACTATAGTTGTTGAGCTATCACATGACATATTAACCATGTGATTGCATTGATCATGGGACATGCCTTCCACAGCCTGGCCCCATCCCGGCTGGGCTTTCCGACTCTTTTTGAAGGCTTCAAACGCATCAGGTTTGTGATTCAACGTCACGGCTTCCCCCTTGGCCTCGTAGCTCTTGCGACGCTTCTCCACCACTGAGGGCGGGGTAAACTCCGCCAAGCCCAGACCTGAGCCACTCACCCGGAGCACTTGCCAGGCTTCGTGCAAAGTTAGACACCACAACTCGAACCCACTCTGTCTAATGACAAAATTGACAAATCATGACAAGTCCACTCCCTTCCAAATATAAAAACGCCAGAAACCGCCGAGCGACACATGTACGCCACCATACGGCCATAGCATCCTCGATGTTGCTGCCCAGATGGTGCAACAGCTTGTGAGGCTCTGGCCGAAGCTGCTACACCACCCTGGTGCACCAATCGCGAGTCCCACAAAATCACATCACCCTGACCTCAGCCACAGAAAGAATCCAGCTAAAGTTTGATTTCTTGCACTCAACCTGCACAATTTACATTGTTCATGGGGTGAAGGGTGCAACCAGATGACGAGATTCATATTGAACATGAGATATGAGATTCAAGATCCAAGGGTGCTGGCCAGGCACTGATTGGCACACGCTGCCGCTTCATGCCTTTCCCTTGCAGCCAACCTCGCCCAGCATCTTGCAGCACACGAAAGGAGCCGTTGGGCGAGTCGCAAAGACCTAGCGGATGCCATTGGACCACAGCACTACGCAGGGCCATGAATCTGAAGCAGCAACGCACAAAGATGCAAAAAGGGGACTCCGTAAGGACTCCGTAAGGACTCCATAAGTGGGAAACCATTCGGATGCGCATCCTGAAAAAAAATCACCCTCTGAACCTCGCCTTCCGTCTTTTGAAGCTCCACAAAGATCTCATCCTGATGAGAACCAGGCCAACACTCGAAGGCTGGACCGTCAGAGAGGTCCATGTCGTTCAGCGCAACCAGACCTGACATGCAAAGCCATGACAGCACAAAGTTCAGAGATCCAATGGGATCATAAAGGAACTGGTGAAGATTTGTTAGTGAATAGTAATGAATGATGTGTAAAAAGATTCTGGTTCAAACTTTGGCTCAAAGTTACTGGAAGGGTCTCCCCACCCATTGAACTGCCCATGAATCATGCCTTGGACCCAGGTGCAACCCGTGCTTTCGCCGTTGAGAAGAACCTGGGCAAAATGGGAACAGGTATTGGAACACAATCAGTTGGTGTCAATGTTGGATGTACAGCAAAAGAACTTCGGACTTCCAACTTCCAACCAAAGAATTCCTGACCCCCACCTGGTCCGTGTGATCCCAGGGCGTTCTGCTCCAGGGCTTTGGTGTAGGTCGGCCAAGGTGAAAGCCATCCCAACCTGAATCCATCTACACACTTCAAAGAGAAAGGAAGAAACACCAAAGGTGTCCTGATGTGTCCAATGTCCCACCTCTGCGAGGTCAAAACCTGCATGATCGGCCCCACTGCCTTTGGTCAAGCTGGACAACCCTACCTACGAAAATATCATCAAACTATCATAGTTTACCCAGAAACTCACATGATGCGGCACATCCGCGTAGACGTCCATCTCCACCAAACGCTTCCTGAATTGGAGCCGCTCCTGCCACATTGCTGCGATATGCTTCGATTCTTCCACTTCAACTGTCTCTGAAAGATCAAAGAATCCGTCCTGCCAAAGTACCCAGCCAGCACCGTAGAGATGACAAAGGTTTTTGCCGCGTACCACAGCGGACCAGTTGTCAGGGTTCCAGGTAGACTCCTTAGATCAAAGAAGAAATGACTCTACATTCATCTCAAGTCCAGTATGGCAGAATGTGAGGGGGTATACTTCAGTCTAATGCCTATAGATAGGGTCTAGCCTACTTTGTGGTTATGTGAAAGGCCCAAACATGCAACAAGGACAATCCTCCATCCCATCGCCCAGCTGCTGTGTGCCAAGGCTCATCTTTGGGGTCCAAGGCTGGACACCTTCCAATTGCGAAGTCCCAGATCCTGTCCACGGCCACGTCACCTGATGTCTCCAAGAATCTTTCGAACTGGGACCCAGCTGACATGACCCCAAAATCTTTCGTTTGGCCTATTTGGGAACAAATATTCATCGGTGTTAGCTCTACGGTCATGTGTGCCACTGGCCAGCATGGAACTCCTTCCTTTTGTTTCACTTTTTTGAGGGGTTCCCAATTTGCTGTCCGTCTAAAGTCTAAACGGGTCCAAGCTGCATTCCTTCGCATCAAAGACTTTGCGAAGAACTGTGAAGCCATCCTTCATCAAACCTGCCAAAGCCAACATGTGAATGACATTGAATGACCACATCACAAAGCGGGTGGAATCAGGACAAATGTGCATACCAGACACGGTTTGCATCACGAAATGCTTCGTGTTGGTGGCGTCCGGTTTGAAGTCCAAGTCATGTTGCAGCCACCAACCCTTCCCCATTTCAGCTCACTTCGGGTTTCGTTCTGGCTCTGTTCCATTCCAGCTCCACCCAGGTTACATTACAGTTCCTTTCCAGCTCCATTCGAGTTCCTTCCTTACTACTTTCCAGTTCCATTCTGGCTCCGGTCCAATTTCATTTCCACTCAGGTTCTGTTGGCAGAGCTGAGCAAGGGCAAATGGTTATTTTTCAGCGGGTCGGCCATGCGTCATCCAGCAGTTCGTGCGTTACACAAGGGCCTCCAGTTCCAGCCGTGGGCGTGCAACAAGTTGATTGTTCTGTGCTATGTTTGGGATCAATGCGTGCATGCTCATCAATCAGATTTCCACTCTTGTTGATCCCAAATTTATGGATCCCATGAGTGGTCTGCTCCTCTTGTTTTGGCTTGATGTGCCTCCATATGATCTGATTCAGCGACTAAATGGGAATTTTGCAGCTGCTCAGACGTCTGAGGCCAAGCCAGGGCCAGCACTCGGCTCACGCCCAAACGCTCAGGCCAGTTTCTGATGTCTAAGTTTTCCTCTCTAAGTTCCTCAAACAGAAACATGACCCCACATCAGGCCGCCCAGTCCGCACGACATGCTATGGCTCTGCGTCTCCGCGGCAAGGTCTGGGTGGCGGCGTCGTAGTTACAATGCTTGTTTTGATGATGTGCACCAATTGCTTGATCATGTCGCTTCGCATGTTGTTTTTGCAGAGGCCTGAAGTGCAAGAGTAGACAGCCCATTTTTGTCCAGATGGCGTTGATGCCTTGGGCGCGCACAGGGGCAGATGATGGAAAATCCTCCAAGTACCAGGCGGCAGGCAGCGAGAAGTTTCTCATGAAGGGCATCCAGGTCCTCACAAAATTCGTCTTGAAGAATGCCATGGATGTTCCTGAACTTCGGGGTGGAAGCCTGGTGACTGCGCAGTTGCCCAAAGACGATGTCTTGGTCAATAGTCAGTAGTTTGCTCACGGCAACACGAAGCTTGAATGAGGAGGCCGAGAAAGCCAAGTCTTCTAACGGGAAACCACCAGACGGTCAGCCACACTGCCATGCATGGATCGCCTTGTTGGAAGCCTTGAACGCACAAGCTACTGAACCAGAAAAGGAGATCCTTTAACAGCATGTGAATGACTGCTGCAGCAGTCTTGCTACTGTGGCCTGCAGTGCGCATGTCTGCAGAGTGAGTGAAGAAGTGCTTTCACCAGTCCAAGATGAAGATGCGCGTTGCTGCCAGTGAGTCAGTGAAGCCAGTTTTGTAGATTGTTGAATGTCATGTCTAGAACTGTGGTGGTAAGACGCTCCACGGCCATGCGCCGAAGGGTGGTCTGGAGCGTGATGCGCAGACTTTTCTTCACCAACTTTCTGATATGTTGAAATGATTTTGAGTTTGGTCCTGACGCTCGTGTAGCCAGTTTGGTCCCGTTCACTTGTGATTTGCGTGTGATTTTTATCTTTTGGTGGGGATCGGCTGTGCTGCAGTCGGGCCTGTGCCCTCTTTGCATAGTGCTAAGGGAGCGCAGTGAGCACTGTTCAGGACTCTCTTGGATAGGTTGGGCTACACTAAATGTGGCCTTGACTCAGCTAGCATGGACGCATGTGACCGCTGCAAGTGAAGTGAAGTGAATGCGTGCATGCTCATCAATCAGATTTCCACAGGTTCAATTCTGGTTGCCGTCAGGCTTCATCCTACTTCCATATTTCATTCTGGTTACCTTTGTGTCAGCACTGGCACTTAGACTCCCTGCTCCTCCCATCAGAAACCTACCAATGCTTCTCGGCCCTTCTCGCTGCGAAGGTTGAAGAGCGCCAAGCCACGATGTCGGCCACCTTGGGACTGCAACATACTGCAGCATACTGCAGCCACTCCAGGGATCCAGCATCTTTCAGCTCCCTACGTCCCGAGCCTAGCAAAGGTTCTGGTCCCCGGAATCTTTGCAAACGCAGCCGCACTTTCGGTGCTTCCATTGGTGCAGCTGAGCTTTCACTGGCTGCCTCTGCTCAACAACTGAGAGGCTACAGCCCGGACGTCGACTCTTTGTGTCGATTCTTTGTGTCGATTTCATTGTGATTCACAGAGGTTATTTGAGTCTCGGCTCAAAGAGCACATCGATTAAAGACTGCCAACTACGACTTGCAGAAGAAACAAAGAAAGGCAGCTAGAGGACCAGATCCTGATGTATAAAATGTGATAATTTTCTCTTTGCTTATATACTATTTTGGTCTACTAAATGATGGAGTGACTTAGAATGACGGGGCACTCTGAGTTTGACTTCGGGACCTTCTGCAGCCACGTGGCCGCTGCCGGCGTCGCCGCCGTGGCTGCGGTACTGGGACGTTTCAATCCTCTGCCCGTGGGTCGCGTGGGTCGCGTGGGTCGGGCACCTCGCCCCTTGGCTGGACCTCGAGGTCGACCTGGGCCGGGACCTCGGCCAGGACCTCGACCTCGAGGTCGAGCTGCTCCACGACCTCAGGCTGAGCCACTGACGAGATCAGGAAAATCAGGTGTAGGTCAGAGATGGCTATGGTCAAAGATTCAGAGATGGTCGGATCGTCCAGTCAGAAGGGAATGAGATTTTCAAGGACACGGGTCCAAAGCAAGTCTTAGTCAAGACGGAAGGTAATTTGGCTAGACTTTGGACTGGTGACTCAAAAAGAGAGAGAGAGAGAGAATGTACCAATGTCAAGACATCTACGATCATCTACGTGTTTCAGGTGCTATCACTTTCCAAGTTGGAGCCTCTTCCCTGAGCGTCTTCTCGTTGCTTTGGTGCAGCTTTCTTGTCTTTGGCCGGACCTTTGTCTGCTGGTGGCCGGCCTCTTTTGCCTTAGGTCCACAATCTCCATTTGTTGACTCTTAGAAACTCTCCAGGTTCTGTTCTGGTCTGCTGCACACCAGAATAGGAGTTACTGCCACACAATGAACCCATTGTTCAAACGGTTCCATCTCAAAAGCCTGAAGCGCAAGCCCATCACAAAAACTCGAATGCTGCAGCTGCAATGAATGGGTCCACTTGAATAGATGAAGGGGCACGTTCTTCCCGAGGCAACAAAATCATAAAACCGCATACAAGATGCGTGAAGGTGTCTCCTGCAACGGCAAGGTCAGAACATTTCATACCAGCACCAAAACAGCAAGTTATTTGCAGGGTGCACCTATGCAGCAAAGCAAGGCCTACACTTGCACTGTCCTTCTGTCTTGCCCATGTCCAAAACTTGACATCACACCTGTCTGTCAAAAACTCAACAAGCAATTATATATATATATATATATATATTCCCATCAGCACTCAAAACTCCACCATTTTCGGCCCCAAGCACGTAAAAAGGTGGGGCGCGGTTCCAAAAATGTCAGTACTTTGGAAACCAAAAATTGACTAAGAATCCACTGCTGCGCTTTTGAAAAAGCCCGAATCCTTCTGCTCTGGCTTCTGGTCAGCCCCTGCTTCTCTAGGCAGTGCTTCATGTGCCTGTGAAGTGCTGACGGCAGTGCGCGTTGGTTCCTCTCTGCACTCGTTTCTGCTACAGCTACGGACGAGGCCTTGCATTGGGTCTGCCGACTCGACCTTTTACAGGAAACTCCCGTAGCACCCTGGCCTCCCAGAGTTCACGCTGAAGCTTTGCTAACAAGAAAGCCATGCGCCAGCCTGCGGGCACTGCGGACCGCCAGGGTTTTGTGGAGACTGCGGGTGATGTAATCATCTGATGCAAATGAGCAGAGCCCTACGAAGCTACGGCCAAAACTTGCAGCTTACAAAATATAGCCTAACTGGCAGACGTTGATCTTTGTCAATCTCAGTGCGGCCATCAGTACTTTGATGCCAAGCCGCTTTTCCAAATTGCAGAATTGAACCAGCGAGTCCGCTTACCACTGGGATGGGCCGTAACCCAGCCTGAGCCTCACAGAAACGCATCTTTCCCAGAGAGGTGGACGCAAACAGGCCTTGCAAATTCTTGCAAATCCCTGACTTCAGCCTTTCATAGAAACTTCCATCATTCCATCAGTGTCTCCGAGGTCTCTGGTTACCTGGTTTGTTCCCAGCCTTTTGGATCCTTCCATCGCCGAACTCCAATGGGGATTTGATCGGCTGCGAGAAGGCCTTCCCGACCCTCTGCTAGTTCAGCCTGCACTTCGCGTGCTTAGTTGCAAATAATCCAGTTTTGCAACCCAACATTCCAGGGTTCCAGGGTTTCAGGGTCGACGAAAAAACCAGAGATTGAAACCCAACAGGGACTGCTGTTGGGCAAATGGGAAACAAAAGACTTAAATTACAAATCATCTCAAATGTATGATTATGATACTTTTAAATGCCGAACATCTTGGGTTACCTGTGAAAGAAAATTGAGAACACATAACATTTTGTGACGGGTCATAAAGTCATATGCCAATTATAATAAACACCATATCAATGAGCAACAACATACCACAAGTATCCACAAGTGTTGCTGAAGGTGGCGAAGGTGGCCACTTATTTTTCTCATGCGCAAACCGCAGACGGTCTGAGGATTAAAGTTTTGACCTCGATCTTTGTCCTGTCTTCAACCCTTGGCATACGTCAATGAAAACGCAGGCATTGTAGTTTCAAAGTCTAGTGTTGATTGCGTCAAATTGTGTCAATAGGTTCCTGTTCTTTGCTGAGGCAGCCAGCATCCAACCAACCAAGCATGCAAGAACATTCCCCGACCGCAGGCAGGCACACACAAACCCATTCCATCAACTACCCTTGCTGAGATCCATGTTAAACGTCCTCAAACGCCTTGGTCAATCACATCTACTGTGTAATTGTTGCATGTTTTTTGGCTGCAAGCCCTTCCGGCCTCATCCTGGACGATGCAGATCAAATCTTTGTAGTCGCCCAGTTGCAGTGAGCCCTCTGCATCTTTTATAGCTCCTTCGTATTGACTGGATTGGAAAAAACGAAAATCATGGCAACACTTGGAAGTTGACCTATTGTGGAACATTTTCGTGGGTAGCGCAAGCATCTTCAGATGTCCCTCAATTTGGCAGCAATTGGGAAAACCCCTCAATTCACTAAAAGAAACATTATTGGCCCTTGTTTTGAACAGGTGCAACCGCAAGACCTGTAAGTTCTGAGTAGGTTCTGTCGTACAAACTGTGGGTTTTGGCAATGCCCAACTGGTTTTGACTAATTGTGACTAACCCTCAGAAAATGCAGCACCCAGTTCCCAGATCTGACTGTGTCACAACTAATTTTGGTCCTTTTGCAGAGAAGCGCTCATCCACAACCATCATGCAAGCAAGGAATTTTGTTCAACGAAAAAATGCACCAGCGGTGTAACAATGCAGCTGTCAATGTGTCTAGTTCTAGGCATTGACGATTAGAGATATCAATATTTTTTGAGAGGCAAGAAAATAATCGTTTGGTATCTGTCAACGTTTGCAATCGTAAAAAAATGAAATCTGCAACATTTTTATACATGTACAAAAAATGATAGGTTCGAAATGTATCGCAATAACGTGGTCACATTTTTTTTTTTGTTTTGATGCGAGCCTTTTTTCTTGACTGGGAAACCAGTCTCCCTTGGCTCTCAAAGACTTTGTGAAGGCGTGAGCCACGAAGTCAAGTCAAGAAAAAGCAATTGCATAGTAGAGCAGAAAAGTTATATATATATATAATTATATATATATATATATATTATGGCAACTGAATTGACCAAGCAAGGGCACGTTCCTACAAAACATGATTTGATAGACCGGTCGTCCAACTGTGTTGCCAGAATTTTGAGATTGTTTCACGGAACAAAACTCGAGAATCGCATCTAAGTCCGCCGCAATGCTTCAGCCATGTACCGGAAACATGTTTTCGTGTGGGGTTTTTGGGTGTTTTGAATCCCTGTTCATTGCGAATAACAGCACCACGTCTTGAACACAAAAATTTGATCATACGATAATGAATCTATGAATCAATGAATCAATGCGCAAATTTGTCAACAAATCAATGAATGAATACAGTTCGACACAAATCCAAGAGAATACGTGTTTCATTGCATGTCCAAGAACCGCAATAGCTGCAAATAGAAGAACATGGATACTCGTTTAGCAATGCCACTGATGTCCGTTTTCTAATATTTTGTGCGTTCGTAACAAAACATGTGAATTTGTCAACAAGAACAAATATATCCAAAGCCTTGCACGATCATCTCCCCAAAATATGTCACGTTTTATTCACAATAAATTCTGGCTCTGGATATTGCATTTTTTTTTTGATGCGGCAAATCAAAAAATATTGATGCAGATTTCCATAGTCCACGCATGTTTTTTGACCATAATGTTTCAAAGACATTGGGAATTCGGGTTGTGCACGTTTTGACCGCTCGACAAAACATACACAAACACAACAAAATCATGTCGCAACCGAACCGTTCGAAAAAACTGCAGACAGTGCATGTAAGTCCAGTCTGTTCCGGGAACATGGACGAAAATTCAAAAGCATTCTCACACTTTGCTGCAACATGAATCATCCAAATTTTAAATTATTAATGGTGCTAAATTCAAGCCTCATTGCAGAAACAATTTTTTCCGGTTCGAAACCAACTTGATCATTGGAATGGATGCGCCACACCAAATCCTTCACACGCAAAAAAAGAACATGATAGAATCCACGAATCCGAACGCATTTGTTATATAAATAAACGCACTAAATAAGCAACCACAAAAAACAAACACTGAAAACACTAGTTACTTTGCGCTACTCACTCTGCACTCTGCATTCTACACTCCACGTTACACTGGACAATCTTCAACACGAAACCACCCAATCAAACACATGTTGTGGCAACAAGGCTCTAACACTCTACGTTGCACACTTCATACGCAACAGGACATGTTCTACACTCTAGACTTCGCACTCTACACTTCACGTTCCACACTCCACCTTAGACTTAGACGCTCTTCACTCCTCATATTATGACACACTCTTCACACTACACACTCCGCACTTTGCACTTTACGCTTCGTTCGGAAAATTTTCCACTCGACACTCCACACCTTACACTCCACACCCCACAGCCTCCACTCGCCACGCCAAACTGCACACTACCCTCTACACTCTAGACTCCACACTCCGCACTCCACACTCTACACTCTACACTCGACACTTGACACACTCTCGACACTCTCGGCCCTCTCGGCACTCTCCACTCTCTATATACTCTCTAAACTCCACACTCTCCACACTCCACACTCTCCACTCTACACTCCTCGCTTCGCACTCTACACTCCACACTCTCCGCTCCACACTCCTATCTCCACACTCTACACTTTACACTCCAGACTTCGCACTCCACACTTTGCACTTGACACTCTGCACTCTGCACTCTACACTCCACACTTCACACTCCACACTCCACTTCACACTCCATACTCTACACTCTACACTCTACACTCTACACTCTGCACTCTACACTCTACACTCTACACTCTACACTCTACACTCTACATTCTACACTCTACACTCTACACTCCACGCTCCACGCTCCACACTCCACACTCCACACTCCACACTGTCCACTTCACGCACCACACTGTCCACTTCACACTCTCCACTCCACAGTCTACACCCCAGACTTCACACTCCACACTCCTTCTGCACTTCACGCTCTTTATTGCACATTCCACAACAAAGTACCTCCCAATAATACTTTGTACCACAAAGCTTGACAAAGCACTTCCCAGTGTTACTTTGCACTGCAAAATTTGCACAAAGTACTTCCCAGTATATATTACTTTGTACTTCCAAGTTTGCACACAGTACCTCCTTGTATACTTCGGGATTTTACACTGCGAAGTTCGAGCAGGGCACTTTCCAGTACGACTTTTTGCTGCAAAGATTGCACGAAGCACTTCCCGGTACTACTTTGTATCACAAGACTTGCACAAAGTATTTCCGAGATTTACTTTGTACTACACAGTTTCCGCAAAGTACCTCCCAGAACTACTTTGTACTACAAGACTTGCGCAAAGTACCTCCCAGAACTGCTTTGCAGTACAAAGCCTGCACAAAGCACTTCCCAGTACTACTTCCGCAGTAGTACTACTTCTGGTACTGCTACTACTGCTACTACTACTACTACTACTACTACCACTACTACTACTACTACTACTACTACTACTACTACTACTACTACTACTCCTGCTACTACTACTCCTGCTACTACTACTCCTGCTACTACTACTACTACTACTACTACTACTACTACTACTACTGCTGCTGCTGCTGCTGCTGCTGCTGCTGCTGCTGCTGCTGCTGCTTCTCAGTTAGGGCCTTAGACACATCCAATGGATTCACAGTCTCGATCAGCATGTCGGCGCCATAGACGTGACCAATATCGACACGGGTCCGGGGGCTGGTTCCACTCACCGCAATTTTTTCAGAATTGGATATGACACTTATGAACAGACACAGGGCGCATCCATGAGATCCCAATGGGCATCGGTCATGTGCGCGATTGTTGCTTTACATCGTGAACACACATATAGTTTGGCATTTAGGTCAGCAGTGTTCTCAGGTAAGTTGGCAGCAAGTTTTCGTTATGTAGACAATTGTCTCTGGGTCGACGTTGCAAATAGAGGAAATACTTTCGCGTCAAAACAATTTTGGCGATTAGATTTCTACATGGAACCTATTTTACTTGAAGACGTGCCAGACTTTGATGCACTTGGGTTCAATCTAAACCATTTTCAACTAACAGTCTCTGCCCAACTCCCTTGGAATTCTACCATCAGAACTTCACACACAGCCGGGCCACTTGTGAACATGTTTGCAGTTTGCAGGCTTACTGGCCAAGGCGAGATTGGTGGTACGACATTCATACCCGGATTATGTTTGCATAGCGCAACTACAAGACCTTCTTGCTTTGCACACGACGCGCGATCCGACATATTTGTAGTGCCTTCCAGAGTTCATTTCCATCTGTCGCCAGCGGTTTCCTCATTTGAAACGTGACGTACTTTTGCATTTCGTGGAAAAAGACTTAAAATGTCCGATGCACTTTATCGTTTGCATACTAACATGCTCACAATACACCTGACACCCTACAAGTAACACGTTATTGGGAATCCGAAAGACAAACTGCCCCTTAGTGGGATTCTCTGTGTGTGTGTAAACTGCTAGACACATGCAGTTATGCCATGGGCTCGTTCATCAGATCTCAATCATAGCAGGGGGCAGGGCTCTCAGCTCTGATGGCCACAGCTCCATTCATCAGTCCGTGGCCAACGAAGCTACTGATGATTGGAGAGGATATGATATGACTCTGGATTCTCATTCACGGTTATGTTTCTGCGCACAAAACCCATAGACATGTCATGCAGTAAAAAATGAAAACCAGTGCAAAACTTATGACACCTGGCATCCAAAACTGCTCAAACTCGGTCACACAAGTCCAAATTCTGTCCATGTCCGAAATCGTCCAAAACTCTGAAACTTCCTCAACTGACAATGGATGTTTCAGCCAAAATCCGAGACTTCTCAAAACTACAAATCCACTCCAATCTCAACTTGACAACCCTCTGCACAGCATTTCGTATCTTTCACTGCGACTGCCGGTCACTCTCGATAGAGCTTAGTATTACAACCCAGCTCATAGTGCGTCAAAGATCCAGACGCGGCAATCTATGGTACATGCCCCTTTAAACAATTTTCATGGCTTCTGATCCGAATTTATAGAGGAGGTTGCCATTCTCGTCGAATTCCAAAGCCTTCATAGTGCCTTGCCAACGATATTCGTTGGGCTTATACTTCAGAAGGATGCCTGCCTCGGCCTTCTGGAGATAGCCGATTGCAGAATTCGACCTCAACCAGTACATAGTCCTTGGCACAAAACTCACCTTTGGGTCCCTCAGGTGTCCAATCATTGAAGTACTGTGCCCGTTCCACGGCTGCGATTGGATCCTTGCGCAACCCAAAGCGCTTGGAGTACTCATCAGGCTGGATTTCCTTCCCGTTGTTCAGGTCCTCAATCTGCTTGGGGGTCAAAGCCAACCAAAGACGAATAGACTCCATTGCCATTGCTGTTACAAGATCTCGAAGCGATCTTCGGGGCGATTTGATATCCAAAACACTGGGCCAAAAGTTGTCTTATAAAAATGCAGCAAAAATGGAATGAAACATGTACAAACATGAGAAGTCCAAACACGCAGTCAAGTCAAGTCAAGTCAAGTTCATCAAAATCAACTCCATGCTCTCTCTCTCTCTCTCACCTAGACAGCATGTCGAGTAACGAATTGACATCACATCAAACTGATTTCTTCGCAATTCCTTGCAGTCAGTTTCACTAAACCTGTAAACCTGAGCCTATGCACGTTTGCAACCCAGCTCTCGTTTGAACCTTGCAACGTCTTGCAATCTAGTTCACGTTTTGACTCTCTGCAACCTTTTGCAATTCAGTTCGGAACCTATGCAACGTCTTTGCCATCCAGTTCCCGTCTTGAACCTAGGCAACACCTTTGCCATCCAGTTCACTCCAATCACTTGTATGTCAAAACTGTCTCAACAAAACACGCCACTCTGGTTTTACACGTCTCGTTTCCGTTTTGTCCTACCAGTGACATGTTCCAAACTTTCAAATCCATTCTCAACTCAGTTTCTCTCTCTCTCATGACCCGAATCGTCAAACCTTTCCAATGACTTCGTCTCGTCATGCTCAAACCAAAATTCTATCCAAAGCATTTGAACACAGAGCTTCCTCGTGAATTGCGCTCAAGTTCAATCCAAACACATTCAAACTCACATTGCAAATCTCAGGTCCCAGATTCCCTCTTTTGCTTTTCACTCTGAGCCACACGCCAACGCACAGACTACACTACCGCTCTCTCCATCTCTCATGATGCTCTACAAAGTCCTACTGCTGCTCATCTTGATGAACTCCATGCCAACTTTCCAGTAGCACAAGATGTTGATCCAGTCTCTCAACCAAAAGAATTCTCCAAGAAGTACATCACAGGCCCAAGGTTCTGAAAACCCTCCAGTGCCAAAACAGTACAAAAAGAAAACATCTCGTCCACAAATTCCATCGCTACCAGTAGAAAGTGCCCCGCGTACGGCACAGGCAAATGACGCTGACAATCATCATCACGAAGCCTACTGAGTTCATTTCACTGCCACAACTGGCATGCAGATATCTCCATACTCAGCCATCCGTCACGAGAGATACATCACGGTATAGTCGCTATAAGCCACAAGGGAAAACTTGCATTCACACTCTCTTGACTCTTCACACAAGGTTCAGTCAGTATGACAACGACTTCAGAGTACCTGCCTGTTTCCGGGTTCACTCTACCTTCTCTGCATCTATCTCAGCAACAAAAGTCATTCCTGACCTGCCTGTGACACTATCCAACTGTGCAAGTTCAAGTTCAAACACGAAATGAAAACATGAACATAAACTCACACTGAAAAAATTCTGTTTCGTGTCAAGTTTGTCACAGCAGTTTCAAGTCAGATTCCAATGATCTTGTTGATGGAGCTGGTGTCCCAAATGTCACAGCGAGTTCGTGTTTTGGAACATCGTTTGCAGCTTGCTGAAACCACAATTCAACTCCTTCGTCAACATTTGGGCATTTAAGTCCTATAGCATTGTTCTTGACGTTCCTCGCTCATATGCCGGGCTGACATCCTGGAGTCAAGATGGTTGTGACCCGCTGGTCTGTTTTGTTCGATCATCTTGCAATTTGTACACTCAGGGATTCGTTACTGCCGTCTTCCGCTGAAAAAAGGTAGTGCTGCTGTCTTTCATCGTGTGTTTCATTCCATGCTGGTTTTTGCCCTGGATTTTCTTTCATTTCAGTTGCGCTGAAGCTATTTCATGCACCGCTGTGTTTTGGCTTAGCACCCGCTGGTGTTCATTCCGTATTTGGTATTTCAGTTTGATGGCTTCAGCCACACCGTTGCTTCCGCTTCGGGCCCAATCGGACAACCCCGACATTTGGCGGGTATCCATCCGATTTTTAGGGGATTCTGAGGTGCCACCTTCAGTGATTTCCCACGGTACGATTGAAGCTTCCCCTGCTTCATCATTACATGATCTTGCTCAGGGCATTGAACATGAGGGCTGTCTTACATCAGCTGTACATGGGATTCAGATCACTGCGTACAAGTGCACCTATATCCTCCTGTATGACTCCACGGCCTCTGGTAGGTGATAACCCACGCTTGGGGGCATCAGGTTCTTCCACGTCAGACAGGCGGAGCCTGAGTCACAATAGGCGTCAACCTCCAACCTTAGTAGGCCAACATGCGGCGACCATCGTTGACACTATGCTCACGGTGAATGAGCATCAGTTCCTGGCCGACTTTGCGCTGCATGTTCACCAACGACTCATGCGCAGCCGGGGTACAGGTCCACCATCTTCTGAGTATGCAGCGGCAGCCTGGCTCACTACCAGGGCCTATATTGCTCGCTCATTAGAGGACCTTTGTCAACCAGTTGTTGTTGCCACTACACAGAGGCCAGGCAGTTCACCTCCAGATGGTCCATTGACTACCGATGAGGCTGACCTGGCTTGACTTGTGTGGCGCATCAATGACGGCCCATTTGCTCCAGTGTGGTATCCACACCAGTTTTACCTTAGTTGACCTGCCCGGATGTTAAAAAAGGTGCTGTGGTGTGTTGTCAAATTTGGATCAACACAAGTTTCTTCTTGTTGCATCTCACCACTTGAGATTTGCATCTTGTTATCGAGTGATGTCATCCTTGATCTTGTTTGTAGTCCAGCCGCTGCTGGCTCAATTCATTTATTGATTTTCTTTTAGTCCCGTGGGACTGCACTTGTCGTCGCGATGGCTCTCACTGGGACTTCTCTCCCTCCAGCACAGTTTCACCTTACTGTGACTTTTGGATCGGAAGAGGTCATCCCTGTGGAGCGTCTCTTCAAAGCGTTTGGCTTGGAGAATTTGGCGATTGACCCGAATCAGGTGCTTCTGCCGCTCAAGCTGCCAAAAGACCTCCCGCTGGAGCCAACCATTGAGCAGTTTTGGCAGTACCGCACTGGGTGGGAAGCACCATTCGACGAGGAGTACGAATATCGGATCCTCTTGCCAGAGCCTGCCTACACCCGCGTATGGGAACATTGCCTCAGGGCCTTTCCGTCCAGAATCGTCTCATTTTCTGGACCTGGCAGGGTCGTCGGCGTTGATTTGGTGGTCATGCCGATCTCTTTGGTGGATGTGGTCTATCGCCTCTGGGTGCAAATGCACGAACTGGACGGCACCAGGCTTCAGATAAAAGCATTGGAACGCTCTTTGGAGATGATGACACACAATGCAGCGGTGCTCACCAAGACCCTGGTCACGGTGCACCCCGACTTGGTGGACGAGTTGCGCCCCAACACTCCGCAGAGCTGGACCTCGCCGCCTGAGGAGTACTGAACCTTGTCGTCCTGGTGCCTGGCAGTCGGCCCTGGCCATGAAGTTTTTTCTCTGGCATTGTAGCGACCCCACGTCTAGACTTACCCCAGTCACAATCACTGGTGGTGTCTGGCAATACATTGCACAGTGCTCTCCGTGAAAAGTTGATCCTTCTGTCTGAAGTATCATACGAATGTTGTCCGCTGACATCATCAGATCATGAGACGCAATCGTTGAATTCACTTCCTATCATTTGCGTATATTTCTTTATGGGCTCGAGCCATTTTCGTCTTAGCTTTCTGTGGACCTGTTGCTGGGTCGCTGGTGGACTTATCATGGACTCCTGGCTGGAACTGGCCTCCCCAAATTGGGAACTTGGGCAGCACTCAGCCAATGATCTGGTTCTGGCAAGTGGTCCAGACCCAGATGATACGGCCCATCGATCACAGCCGCGGTTTCGAGTGAAACGTTGTAGACGTGACCCTCCAGAACCTACAACATTGCTTTTGGCTTGCTGTAAGGCATCGGTCACTTCCCCTCGGTGTCAGCTCAATCGTTGGGAAGAGGGCAAGGTCAGTCCCAACTACAAACCGTTGGGAGGGGTCGCGCTGTCATTTGGTGGATTGGCTCCACCCCCATTGACCCAACGTGCAGGTGTTACTGGTGAACCCCCGTGTGGTGGTCTTCCAAACGTGAGCTCAGCTCCATCAACTTGTATGAGATCATCCTCACTGGCCTGTCAAATGGCGCTACCAACGAATACACCTAAGAAACCAGCTCCTCAATGTGGTTTGTTACCATTGGAGTCTTCTACTCCGACTTCTCAACCACTTTCTTTGGATACGATAGTTGTGCGTCCCACGCTGGCTGATTCCACGACGATGTTGGCTCTACACAAACAACTCAAATCTCAGCATCTACAGGAATGGCTGCGGCTTCTTGACAGAGCGGGTTCTCAGAGTGAGTTGTTTGCTGCTACTATTGACAGTACGAATGCCACTTTGCACAGATCCAAGGTGATTGCGCGTTTTGCGCCATCGACATTGGCTGCGTATTTGAAGTCATGGAACCATTGGTCTGAATTTTGTGAGTGCTCAGGGGTCTGCCCTTTCAAGCCTTCGGTGTTGGCGGTCAGATTTTCTTCAGGTTTCCTCTACAAAGAGTTCCCTGGGAGTTGCGACTGCCCAATCCAGAGCACTCACATGGGTTTCTAGGTACGCAGGTCTTCCAGTGCTCAAGGATGCCCTCACATCACCCATTATCAAATCCTACACAGTTCCGTCTGAGCTGGCTCTGGAAAGAAGCTGCCCCACTCCCGTTAAGCTTCGTGGTCTTTCTTGAGACACAAATACTACGAGACCAGGGTACAGCGGCAGACCGCCTCCTCATGGGGTGCTGGTATGGAGCTCACTCAGGTGGAGCGACGCCACTTGGGTGTCACCTTCGTCGTTGTCCATCGAGGATGATACTATCAGAGGTGTGGCTAACAAAACCAAAACTACAATGCGAGGAATGCCATTCGTATTTTTGACATGTGGTTTCCTCTCAGGGACGACATCGGTATCATGGACCAAAAAATGGCTCAACCTGGTTCGGGCAGCATTGCAGAGAACATCGGAGGCCTTTCCTGGGTTCGTACCAGATTTTTTGCTCCCTATGTGTGGCCCAAACCCTGATCACCCAATGTTGGTGGCTCCAATGCCTTGGTACCTGTCACACCGCTTTGGTTTTGTTTGTGTTGTGTTTTGGTTTTGGTGTGTTGTGTGTTTTTTTCTTTGTTTTTTGTGTTTTGCTTGTTTTTGGTGCCTGGTTTTTGTTTGTTTTTTGTTTCGGTTCTGTGTTGGTTACTTTGCGACTGAACGCAGGGCTATGTATAGGTCCTTTACCAGTTCATTTCATGCGGCCTCTCATACGAAGACAGCCTGCTAATGCAGTAATTAATCAATTAATCTTGTTTTGCGACATCCAATTGAACATGTAGAACGACCTGGCGAAAGCCATGAAGGCGTTGGACGGGAAAAAAAAGCTCCAATGCCTAGATCTCAGGGTATTTTGATTTTGCGCAGACTGCTCAAGACGGCTTCTCCGGATACGTCACTAGTGAGCATTGGTGCTCACTCTCCCAAGGTCAGCTGGGCTCGACAAGTGGGAGCTTCGGCACAGGGCCACCATAGAGCTGCAGGTGCTCGTCTCAATGTCTCCTTGTACGGGCGTGACGATGTACATGAAGCACTCACCCTCACAAGCCCATCTGCTAGCTTTCCAGTTGGCTGCGGCACTAGAGATGGTATCACAGTGGATCATGGCGGACTCCCTGTTGATTGGCACTGAGGCCCGATTGATCTTCAAACATTTGAAGACCTCCCTCTTCGATATTTTGGTACCAGTTCGCCTTGCAGCTGGTGGACAAGCAGCAGAGTCATTATTTTCCAATCTCCCGTCTCACGAATGCCAGGCAACAGACCAGGCTGGTGATTGTTCAGCTCAAAATAATGTTTGACCAATGTGGCAGTCTTTGTTTTCAACAACCTGTCACACGTTATTGGTCACTGTATTTGCATTGAGCTCATGGTTCATCCCGCGGCGATGATGTTGTGGCTCTAGCAAAACATATGGACCATGATCAGATGGTGTCATGATTGGATTCTTGTTCTCATCTGTGATGATTGTTCGGTTACATTTTCGTTCACTTGACTCATTTGTGTTTGAATCCAGTCAACTTATTGGCGTTCATCGTTGTGGCCTTATTTCTCCACAAAACCAGGATCAATTGAGACTAATCCAACACTGGTGGTGGAAGTTTCAAATGTTAAGTTGATATCCAGATAATTATATATTAAATTATATGGCATATCGTTGTGACGTAAGGTAAGTGGA
>Ga0126342_10000888_pt1 | contig 37774 bp, 31 predicted proteins | sample Cyp1metagenome_FD_92528 | JGI IMG/M metagenome (GOLD analysis project Ga0126342, IMG submission 92528) | Coral microbial communities from Lord Howe Island, Old Settlement Bay, Australia - Cyphastrea 1 metagenome | ecosystem: Host-associated > Invertebrates > Cnidaria > Coral ... | reverse complement strand
TGGAGTGGAGTGGAGTGGAGTGGAGTGGAGGGGAGTGGAGTGGAGTGGAGTGGAGTGGAGTGGAGTGGAGTGGAGTGGAGTGGAGTGGAGTGGAGTGGAGTGAGTGAGTGAGTGAGTGAGTGAGGAGGCGGCGGAGGCGAAGGAGCGGAGCCCCGGCGGGATCCAAGCGAAAAACAAGAACCCCACACAGTGATGTGGGGAATCAAAAAGAACCAAACTCAGAAAAGAAGGAGGGAACAAAAGCCAATGCACTCTCATGCTGCAGGGGAGAAATGTCGAAATCTCTGCTCCTACAATAAAAGCCAACACCAAACCTGACAAGTGCAAAAAGGAACATGGCAACACACAGACAAGCAGCTCATCGGGAGGCATGAAGACGTCCAACAGCATCAGGTGAGGCTTACTGCAGCCAGCGTTGCCCCTTATGAGGGCGTCCTCATGGTGGAGGTCCCAAAGCACGTGGCAACGCTGGCTGCAGTAAGCCACAACAGACTGCAGCTGTTCAGCCACCTGGCGCCGATTGGATATATATATATAATAATGGCTTGGCTCGTCAGAAATCAACTTCATGACAATGGAATTAACTGCGCGTGTGAGGAGGATTTCATGGTGGCTTGACCAGGTAGACGGGTGGATAAGTTGGCAGACAGACAGATAGATAATAGCAGATGGGCAGGTAGACAGATAGACAGGTGGAATTTACATAATAATGATGCGACAATAAGTTACATAGAGGTGTGCAAGATAGATAAGAAAATAACAAATAAGACCGATTAGATTAGCAACGGGTAATTATAACTATAACACAGAACTGTTCGGAACAAAAACGCCCATTCGGTACATTGCCCATCACGCGCCTCCAACCGTCCTGGGATTGACAGCTGAGGGAGTGCTCGGGACCAAGATGTCCCAATGGCAAGCTCCCAAAAGGTGGCATCGCCCATCCGCTCCTCTGTTACAACTTCCTCTACCTTGTACAACCTTGTGGCTGGCACATGCAACATGCATGTGATGCGACTCCCTGTTGTCTTTTCGTCACGTTGCTGAGTCTGCAGGCCCGTTGGAATTCCATCCGCAACACCCACCCTGGATCTTCGAAAGGACCGCCGGCGCGCGGAGTCTTCACCACCACAAGGCGACCGAAGCCTTGCTTGTCAACAGGCCCACCCATTGCAACACATACACGACATGCAGCACGCGCCGGCAAAACACACTGCACAACCTCTCTTGACCCTTTGCACAAAGACATCCCGGTAAGAACCCATCTGCTGACACAAGTGCTTCAAAATATTGAACTGGGTGGCAGCAACTCCAAACAAACAGGATAAGACATGTTGCTTAAAGTGTTTGAAAAATAACAGTTGAAAGAAGTTGAAAGGTCCAAAGGAAACGCCGAGGTTCGCCATGTGGTGAAGACTTCGCCGAAAAGTCCTCGGCCGAGGCGGTCTCCACAAATAAGAGGCTCCTGGCAAAAGCGACCAGGCAGAAGGGATGGAACCAATGCAATTCCTCTCTCCTCTCTCCTCTCTCCTCTCTCCTCTCTCCTCTCTCCTCTCTCTGCTCTCTCCTCTCTCCTCTCTGCTCTCTGCTCTCAGCTCTCTGCTCTCTCCTCTCTCCTCTCTGCTCTCTGCTCTCAGCTCTCTGCTCTCTGCTCTCTGCTCTCTGCTCTTCAACTATGGCCGGCGAGCTTGCCGAAGGCAATTAAGTGAGCAAGCGGGCAAGCAAGCAGGGAAGGCGGCCAGTTGGAAGGAAAATAAGCAATTTATTGAAATTGCTCCAGAATGTAGCAATTATAGAGACACCAACAACAGATCAGTAGCATCTGAGGAGCAGCAGGAGCAGCAGCAGCCTGCGCAGGTTACAGGAATTTCAGGACTGATGCTTTTGGGAGAATCCAGGGATATCCCAAATGAAATTCAAACTGGTCCGATTAGTGGTTGACCTACCCCTCTGAAAAATATGACTTCGTCAGTTGAGGTTATTATTCCCAATATTTTGGAAAAAAGAAAAAATGTTCCAAACCACCAACCAGCAAATATATTATGAAAAAAATAGAATCTGTTTTGTCCAGCAGTCCAGCAGGTCGCGGTGTGAAACAAACATATTTTTCTCCAGCAAGTCATGATTCTGAAATGATCTCGTGATGGCATTGTCCTAACCAAAAAACTCCTGTGATGCCAATCTCGACGACTCACAGTGATATTTCCACTTTACAAACCTGCTGTATCCAAAGTGACACATTTCCAGTGGTCGCTCAGATATTTCCTGGACATTGGGGGTCGTCATCACCATTATCTGGTTGGTGGTATAGCCACCCCTCTGAAAAATATGAGTCAGTTGGGATGATGAAATTCCCAATATGATGGGAAAAATAAAAATCATGTTCCAGAGCACCAACCAGATATGTTTGAGTTGTGTTCATGAAATAGCGGCAATCACCATTTACAAGCTCCATCTGGTTTGAAACCAGGTCTGTACCATGAAACTAAGTAGTGGGTTTGGGTGTCATGGCATGGGTCACTAGCATCCACACCAAAAACACAACTGGATCAGAAATGAGAATCCCAGCGAATAACTCAAGTTATACGCATGGACAACTGTAGTTTGGGGACTTTGAATGGTGCTTATCTACTTGCTGGCCAGAGTAGTCGACCCTTCACTTACGGTGACCCTGCTGGGATTGGAAGACAACTCTCCTCTAGAAACAGATCCGAACAAATCCAAGAGCTATAGTTATTGGTAATCAGCAATAAAATGCTGGTTGAATCCATGTTATATGTCCCAATGCCCCATTTCTGTCAAATCCCAAGTTTTATTCCTTCTCACAATATAAAAAGTGGCTGAATTCTATGGTTTTTTTTGGTAGATGATATAACATGATATAAATACGTATAGTTAATGATGTTAATGGGGATTAGATTCTAGTCCCACCATTTTGGCTTCTTCAAAGTCCCATTTTTGTTGGTGAAAGCCACCAACAGAAGCCCGGCCCAAAAAAAATCATACGGCCCGAATCTCCTGAGAGCCGCCGATCAGGACCTGAGATGCACATCGCTCTCTCAGTCCGATATCACAACGGTTGGTGGTTCATTGGATTGGTTTTGTTGGGAAAATCTTAACCGGAAACCATGGTTTTTACCATCAAATATAGGGCTTTCCTGTAAATTTTCCCATCATCCAATTCTATGAGTGGTTGGCCTACCCCTCTGAAAAATATGACGCCTCGTCACTTGCAGAATGGTGCCCCCAAACGTGATGTGAACGTTGGTTTATAAACCCCAGGAATACTATAGTTATATCTGCCATAAACCATAGTGAAATGCGAGTTATTGGCGCCAACTTAGCTAACGAACTGGGGCACCACCTTGTGGGATGATGAACTTCCCAATATGATGGGAAGTTCATAGTTGGGCTTACGAACTTCCCAACCCAACTGAATGGAACAATTTTTCAAACATGTTCCAAACCAGCAACCAGATCATATCTACAAGAAGAGTATATCAGTATATCCCAAAGTTGCTGGCCACCGACCAGAATTTCCATGACACCGCGTAACATCAACGGAATGATATTGGATGATTTTTCTCTGACTGAAACTGAAACCCCCACTTCTGCCAATTAAAACTCCATTTCTGGAGATTGAAACCCAAATTGTGAAGTCCAAATCACACCCAAATTCTGATGCTTTACCCATTACAAATGTGTCCGTTGCTAGTACATGGCCATGGAAATTTCATGCAACATTTCCCCCATCTATAGAAGTATCCCATTTTCCCTGGAGGTTTCCAGATTTCCCAGCCATCCCACTGAACCCCGTCGTCTCAGGTCGTCTCAGCGCTCGGCATCAAAGGGCCACCGCGCACAGCTACACTGGCCTTGGGCTTGAATTGGCACCATACCTGGCAGGCCAACGCCAACATGGTGAACCATCAAGAAAATCCATATTAGAACCGTTTAAACATGGTGAAAGATGCTGATTCTAGAGGCAAGACATGTTGAATATATATATAGATTTTACGTATATATATATATATATGATTATGTATATATATATATATATGCAATTCAATATAGTATTTATAGGGCATGAACCATCCCAAAAATGCAGAATGAACAGCCAAGGATTATTGGATCTTCAAGAATGAGATATGATTTTCATGCCATTTTGATACTTCTGAAAATCATTCACTGGGATGACTGGTCCCCACCTCGGAACACGGTGGAAGGTGCTGAGCCCGGCTAGCCAAAACCAGTTCTCATTGTAGGATTGACCCAAAACCAGAACCAGAATGACTTGCCATAAATGGCAATCCGACTTCAGGGGTTGGTAACTGTCCCATTTTGGGAATATTGGACATCACCTTATAGTAGCCATTATAGACCATATACCTAATGGTTGGGTGATGTTCAATGGGGACATTTAATGACCCATGGACTTTTATGACAGATAAAATCTGAACGGCTTGGGCTTGGACTATTAGAAAGGAGCTGCTGGCCGGTTTGACATGCGCCGCTATCAACTTGGCACGGGCTTCTTTCCCCCTTCGCGGTCTAAATGCCAATGCCAATGAATTTCCGCAGTGTACAAGACATTCTGGAATCCTCATGGGTAATCCCAATCGACCTGTTCAGTCTGATTTTGGGCAGCAAAAAAACCCTTCCATCCCTTTTGATTTTGTCCCTCAAAAGTATCCAATAGTTGGGGACATGCGTGTTCCTGGTTTGGGGATATTGAACTGTTATCAATTTCAATAGATTCAACTTGCCTCTTGATTTGTGATGACTTTGCATTGCCATGTTAAATACTCAAGGTTACGTCCTTGGCTTTTGTTGCATGAATCATCTTAAATCCCCACGATTGCCAACATAATGAGTCCAGTCAAATTTGAATCGGGTTGTAGCTACCCATCTCCCTTTGGACCGATTGTTTCTTTGGAGAATTTCAATCCATTCAGAAGTTGTGACTAAACATTGAATCATTGAAGCCACTACACCTAGAATCCATGACATGATAAACCCATAATCCCAGTACGCCCGTTGAATGATGTTATGTGATGTTACGTGACCCCAGAAATTTCACGGTGCCTTGTGGCCCCATCTACATCTGTTGCTCGAATATGATGGGTCAAACTTGGGTACAGCGATGTCAAATTACCAAAGGGTACCCGAAGCACGGATGCTTAATATGTCTGTTGGGAAAAAAAATGTGGTCCCTGTTTCCGGAGATAGGTACATATCTGCTGCTTTTGTGATGGTGAAATATCATTGAGCATAACCACTGGGTGTGTCTGAACATAGGCTAGGAGTTATGAACATCATCTTCCGCATTGAATACCTTAAAATGGGTGCGCTGGTAATTAGTCACATGGTTTCCATTGGTTTCCTGGATAAGATTGCCCAGCTATAGTTCGATATGGTGTCTGATTTCTGTAAATGATCCAGTGAAATCTCAATGAAATCCCATAAGTTCGCCATAGCAAATCCTTCTGTCGTCCCTTCAAAAACTGGCTGCTTAGGTTTTTTTTCCATGGATTATGATCATCCAGCATGATAATCCCTGATATATAAAGATAAGATAATAAGATAAGTATAATGGATTCATGGATTATGACCATCACACTGTATATAATTTGGTAAACCCACTCATAAACCATCCCCACATCACTTTTTTTTATGGGTGATACAAAAACCATCCCCAAATGGTAGCTTGATGATTGGGTTTCCCACATTGTATATCATGTATATATATATATCATAGAAACCAAATAATCATCAACCACTGTAGTATATGATATGATATTGATCAATTTGATCAGTTTTCCCATTTTTTTAGTGTAGATTTCAGCCCTGAACTCATCAAACTCATCAACGCTCGCGGGTTGAAAAACCGTGCCCCGCGCCTTTGGGTCAGGACGTTGAGCCTGTGAGCCAAATGGCCGGTCCAAAGGAGTATAACTTAGGCCATAAAAATCCATAAAGATTGTGTGAGTGGTCCGTGTGTGATTGGGTTCATGAAAATCTACGGATTTAAAAAAATGTGCGGCGCATTTTATGATTTGATTTACCCAACCTGGTTATGCCTAACATAGCCATGGTATGTATCGATGGCCCTAATCGAAATAGATGGTTCACCGAACTTAAAAATGGGTGGATCTTTCCATGTCAAAATGTTAGTCATAACCAGATGGTAACATTCATTATTATCATTTATCCCATGAATCAGCATTAGTCAGCATTAATCACCATTAATCAGCATCATTAACCTGCGGATTGAGTTGGGATGATTTGGGAATGTCTCAAAACCCTGGTACCCCTTCTGTTCACATCAAAATAGCTGGGATTTATGGATGTTCATCCCACTAAAAATGGTATGTATAGGTATTGATCCATAGCCATCTATAGATGTGGGTCAAAATGGAAGACCTAGGGGACCACAGATGTTAGTCTAGTTTAGTATTAACCATCCATAATTTTGGGGTACCTAATATTGATCCATAGCCATTTGGGAATGTCTCAGCCGGGTTTTTTCGCCAAGCTTCAGCTCCGTCATCGTCTGGTGGGGGCTCGTCTTCATTCGGCTGTTCCTGGCTCCCCCGAGGTCGCCGGTAGCCTGGGGACCAGGTAGAGATAACTTCTATAGCTTATTATAACTTCTAGATATAACATCTTATAACCATATATAACCATAGTTAGATGGGTTTATAAACCAACTTACCCTCTGGTTATGACTAACATAGCTATTCAACATGGCCATTTGTAGTGGATTTACCCATTAAAAATGGTGATGTCCCATATTTATGTTAACGTTTACCAGAGGGTTTTACAGTCCTAGATGATGTTAGATGAGTTCTATAGATCAACAAGACATCAACAAATGCTGGGGCACCTGGTTGGAAAACATCTCCCAATCTTTTAAGGGTCACTGACAGTCATTTTAAGAAAGACGGAGCTGATCATCCCAAGATGAAGAAAAACCCTAAACCCTGTGCGTTTTAACGCTGAACCCCTTCCACCTTAAACAGTTCATTAGGAAGGATTGATTTCCTAAACAAAAAATGAATCCCAAAACATCCATCCTCCCCCAGAAAAAAAAAAAGAACTGAGGTTCCACACCTTCTGGATATAATCGCCCATGAGCTGATTTCCATTCTTGAAGACCCACACGCCCTTACCGAAGGGCTTGTTGTACCTGACACAAAAGGACCAAGGCTCCCAAATTATGGCAACTTTAGTGGTGAGAATGAATGTCAACATGTGTGAACATATATAAACCAATGTCAAGCATGGGATTTTGGTGCCCTATTTTTCAAACAGATCCACTTGACGCCCACACCGCTAGTTCGCCGCTAGTTCGCGGATTTTGTCTTACCACTGACGTGAGTCCATCAAGAATGGTTGGTGCTTTCAAATCCCCAGACATGGCGGGCCACGGGGTTTAAATGGGAAAATCATCGAACTAAATGAGAGAGAATCAATCGGGGTATGATAATCGTATATATTATTTTTTGGAGATTATTCCCAGATATACACCAGAGATATAGTGAATTCTGAAGTCACCTTGAAACATCTCTGTGCCAAACTAACAAGGTCGCTATTGGACCTGGTTCTCCTTCGGAGGGTCTGGCAGTTTTCACGTGAAGACAGAAGTGTGTTGGATCGTAAATAACAAATCATACCCTCTGGTAATTTAACGTAGCTATTGAAAATGGCCCATTTATAGTTGATTTACCCATTAAACATGGCGATTTTCTACAGCTATGTTAGTTTACCAGAGGGTACAAATCCATGAAACCCCTGTTTGATACAAAAATGCCCCATGTTCCATGGATCATGGGTCAAGCCATTTCATAAGCTATGGATCATAGTGGAAATATAATGAAATATATAACAAATCATATACAAATCCCATGGTTAACCGCCAATCAACGTTTCTATGGGGCAATGGGAGGTATCCCCAGAAATCTCACAACATCTCACAACCTACTCACAGCCTCGGAACTGGAGGGAGGTGCTGGCCATCTGGGTCTGTGCTATGGGATTAAGATGATCTGTTTCAACCCATAGGATCCATGTATGGAGTATTTATCTACATTTGGGTGATTTTTGGGCAAATGTTGGTAAATATTCCATAGATGGAGCATATGGGATACCATGACTTCTCTTGAAATCCTCAGCTATGGATGACTTTGTTTAACCGGTCGATTCTTTTTGGGACAACCGATGCAAGATCTGGATGAAACCGTGAACCATGGATTTCCAACTCATCTTCGCCTGAACTTGCCACAATAGAAGGTGCCGTTGGGGAAAAGCCACCTGCAACGCTTTGGCGGTGACCCCCGCTGGGCATCACCACAAAGATGGGAGAAATCTGCAAAGGTTGAACAACCAACCACCCTGTGTTTCACCGTCTGGAAGTCTATTGTAAAACCATGTAAAACCCAGCCGACCCAGCTTGGAAGACCAACTCCCAAGTTGCCAAGTTGCCAATCAACAAAGAAATTTCAAGCGATTGCCATAAGCCGCTTCCCACTCATATTTGCAGGTCATTTCAGATCTGAGCCGAAGCCAAGGTGCTTTCCACTGGTGATTTTGCCCTGCTCCCATTCACCAACCAGCTGGGTCTGATCTTTGGCAAACCTCGTCAGGTGGAAAAATTGCATTTTTTCCATGGAATATGAGCTACACGGTGTTTGATGGGCTTAAACATGGCTTATCACGAAATAATGGTTTAAATATGGCACGCCTGGGTGTCATCTATGAATCACTGGATATATCCTCTCTAAACCAGCGGTCTATGTATAGAAAACCCTTACTTGCGTATCTGTGATGGTTTCAAACTGTCTTTACCCTTTCAAAATCTCACACTGACTGCGGAAATTGACATGACTGAACGGAGAATCCTCTAGAAATGGGGGGTATAAATCGGTATAAAGGACATTGGGGATCACAGATTCTAGTCTATTTTTAGTGGTACCATCATGTACCATCCAATTCTTGGGCCCAAATAGATGATATCAGATATGGAGGAATTTCATGGAATTTCTAGGCGTCCCAACGTGTAGGTGCCCTTTCCCTGCTTCTTTCCTTCTCTCCATTGCCCTGTATAGACCTTGATTTGCAAAGGACACAGGCAATGGGAGCAGCTCCAGAGCCAGAAGGGATCATAGATTGACAGCCAAAAAAACCGCTCCGCAAATATGGCTTTGCAATTGAGACTACACCTAAAATCACCCACATCATCCTAAATCTACTGATGATTAATCATCATTTTCCCATCTTATCCCCCAAAAAAATATGGTCATTTCAGGGGAATGCCCCATCTTCAGACTCAGGTGGAGTAAATTTCGCCGAAGACCTTTAGAAAGATCCAAGGGAGCGATGGCAAAGACAAAAAACAACCTACTGAAATGTCATAAGACTCACCTGAATGCTCCATTTGAATAATTTCAGTCAAATCATCTTATAAATCATCTTATAAATCATGTCAAATCCCAGTATTTCCCATGTGTTTTTTAAGCGCTTTCAAAAAAAAACAAGTTAAGGTACCTATGACTTCGCACCACATCTCCATGTCAAGCGTCATCTCCATTCACGTATGTGAATGTACCCTCAGATGCCGCCTGCCGATGGCTTAAATCCACCATGTCGATGACGTTGTCATTGGGAAATTTTATAGGGTGAATTCTCCAGCAAGCCATGTGTGATGACACCGGAGGGTAAGAAGGAAAAAAAGAGCGCGGAATCATCGCAAAAATGGGGATCCATAGGATACAGGGGTGTAAAAAATATGAGAATTTTGAGAATGACATCGTTAGAACACTGCTCACATGTGTGCTCAAAAAAGGTTATGTCTGGTTTGTGGTCCTCCATCCCATGCAATGGCAATGGTGTTTTCAACATGGTGTTTGGTCAATCCCCATAGAGGTACTCTAAATTGGGTACCCCAAGGAAATGGTGGTGAATACTACGTAAAAACATAGGGCTACCCATATCATTGGTTAATATTAGATGGTGTCCATAGATATATCAATATCTATATATAATTATGTATTTATATATAATTATGTAATATTATATATAATATATGTATGTATATGTATTATATATATATATAGTCTAGTTTATAACTATATAGATGGTAAAAAAAAGCTGGTCCCATGCCAATGTTCACCCATTCCCTGCGGCCTCATTGGGGTTCACGTTCGGCCCACAGCCTCGGAGCCCTGCGGTGTAGTGGCCGAGGTAACTTCCTGCGCCCGGCCGGGACCCCGCCCGGTTCTCCAAGGAGTTGCAGTATGGCATTCACATGGGATTTTTCGCATAGAAAAAAGCAGCATTTTACGGACCCGGAATCTCAATTCATGCCAGTTTTTTGATTTTTTTTAAATCCTACTTTCATTGAATATATGTGAATATAATATAATATAGTGTGGTGAGCTAAATCATGATAAATCGGATATAAATCCTACTTCCTTTACTCAATTTTGCAGTTGGGAATCATCCAACACCCGCCCCTTAAAAAGTGCTCCCTACTGTTGGGTTTACTACTTGAATCCCATTTCCATCCATTTCCAAATGGGATGGTTTAACGGTTTAACCAAGTGAAGCAACATGGGAATACCCCGATACACTGAATCTGCTGCGGCTAAGGGTCCCATATATGCTTTCTGATTGGGCTGAGATTCAGTGTCAATGGGAGATCTCCAGGATCCAACAGATGGAGCTACGTTAGTACCATATTTCTGGCCATATTTTCTTGGGATATTCCCTTACATCAATGGCCATTGACAGTGCTTGAGACATCTTGAATTCTCCAAAATCTTGGAAGTCCACCGAAGCCCAGCATATTACAAGATGTGTAGCACCTTGTAATAAGAGCCCCGTGTTCATGGGCAGTATCCCAGTTCCTTTATGGGCAACATCGTCATCAAACAGAACAAATTTGGCTAATACACAGCAGATATCTGATTATTACCCCATCTTCTCAAGGTTTCTCATCGTTTTTTATGGTTAATTAATTCCCCCATTCCCACATGTTTCGCTTCATATCCCAAAAAAAAACGTGGTGCCGGCATGGCTGACCGGTTTACTGACAATTCTGACATGGCTCAACATCAAGGTTTCTCAGATTGCTGGAAGCCAGATGGCTGATGCTGAAACCGCAACTGTTGTTTCTCCAATCACAGGTAAGTTCTATGCTGGTTGGTGGTATACTTACCCCTCTGAAAAATCTGAATTCGTCAGTTGGGATGATGACATTCCCAATATATGGAAAAATTTAATTCCTGTTCCAAACCACCAACCAGATAAGTTGTGATGAGTTCATAATCAGAGAATGGATGTGTTCATTCAGGAACCACCAAAGTCATAAAATTCCATGGTTCCAGTCACCACCAATCAGTATGCTTTTGTTGCCTGGCCTCCACGCGGAGGGGCGTTCTCATCTGGCGGATCTTCGTCCTGAGATATCACCAAGCCCAAGACATAAGTGGGACATCAGTGAGCAAAAAATGTGAGATAACAGTGGTAACTTTGACTGGTTGGTGGTATACCTACCACTCTGAAAAATATGACTTCATCAGTTGGGATGATGAACTTCGCAATATATGGAACAATAAAACATGTTCCAAACCACCAACCAGCTGATTGTTTATTCTGAAAAACCTCTGAACATCTAACATGGAACACCGTGCGTTTTCCAATTTCACGAACAAACAAAATTGTTACGGACTCCTTTTAAGATAGATTAATGGAGCAACTCGACTACTCTAAACGACAATGGAGGTCCACGAGTTCCTTCATTGGTCATGGACAATAAAGAGTGTTTCACTAAACAAACCCCTGCCATCAGCAAAAAAGGTGGGGTATATAACTCGGTGACCAAGAAGTGGGTATCTCCCCAAATAAATAAACACATGGTTCAACAAGCAACGCTGAGGACATCCAAAAAGTGGGAATTGTTCGAGGGTTCAACACTTTTCTTGTATTCTACGTACGTTGTCGTCTTCCTCCTCCTCATCATCATCATCAGCAGCAGTAGCAGCAGCAGCAGCATCGGCATGGGCATGAACTTTATTGGTGGCCATCCGCAAGTTTTATGTCGCTATAATCATGCAACACTGCAACACCGTCTTTTATCTTTTCAGAACGTCTTCTATATGAGGACAAAATAATAGAATTAATCATATGGACAATCTCGGTGTTTTGCCACGAAAATGATCCACAGATGGTGGATGAATTCCATATGCTAATGGATTGATTTACCAGAGTTTTCAACCAGGAAGCATGGTTTTTACCATGTTTTTGCCGCAAGATTTTTGGGGGGGTTCCACTGTACATGTTCTCCCGATAAAAAAAAACGTTTCGGGGATATGATGTGTTGCTTGACTGGTGCATCCCAGCAATTGGTCAACTCATCAAATCTGCTTGGTGGTTGACCTACCCCTCTGAAAAATCATGGAGTTTGTCAGTTGGGATTATTATTCCCTATACATATATATATATATGGAAAAATAAAATTCATGTTCCAAACCACCAACCAGATATTATACGATTCCATTGATGGAATATCCATGACCACATGAAAAAAAAACCTGGGATACAAATGGCGTTGTCTGAAAATAGGGTACCCACCAACCGGTTGTTTTCCCTGCATTTTCCCAACATCAAAATGGCTAGTAGGGAGATATACCCCTTTTTCAGACCCACATCCAAGTAGATCTTGGGAACAAAATCCAGTCACCCTGGCAGCCTGTCCTCTGCGATATTGTTCCTTGCGCATTCGAAGTTTTCGTCACAGATGTTAGTCGTCCGTTTGCTTCAAAGCTTAAAAAAAATATATAAATGGAGTCGGTCTTAGCTTTAAGTCTATTGTTTTTTTTAATTTTAAGGTACTTCGAGAGGTTTTCCACTGCCATATTGAGTTGCTAAAGGGTATCCAATGATTCTGATCCGTCCACAGCCATCTGATTTGCCTATGCGTGCGACGAGGAAAGAGGGCTTTAAGGATTGAAGGCATCTTCAAGGAATGTGCATGATGTGCAAATACTACGCACTATCAGCATATATTGCACATATGGACACACATTTAATTTATACCATGAAATACTTAAATATCTACGGGATGCGTGACTGAAACATATACATGTATAAATCATTCTTTAACAGAAATATACAGATCGATATCTATATATATATATATCATAGTATGTACAGGTCGAAACTGGCCTTTTCGGTCAACCATTGGTTTCCAGCCGGCGGTTCACCTGTAGATCATCTTGCCGAAGCCGTGCTTCCGATTCTCTTCATACTTGCCTTCCGACGCCGGCGGCACATGGCAAACCATCACCAGTGAAATGCCATGGTGTTACCCTCTGGTTATGTCAAAATAGCTATTGAAAATGACCATTTATAGTGAATTTTCCCATTACAAATGGTGATTTTCCATAGTTATGTTAGTTTACCAGAGGGTAACCAATGTGGGTGAAGAAAAACTAGGAGTACAGAAAAAGGGTATCTTGGCGGTTAGCCAAGAATAAACGGCTGTACACACATAACTACATGATTTACATATATATTTCCAGTACATAAATGTACATCATCAAGATTTATAGAAGATATAATGATCCATAAACCATGTAGTAAATCCATAAACCATCATAATCTGGTAAACCCAAATCTGGTAAACCCAAATCCATAAACCATCATAAAGCATCAACGTTCACACCTGCAACAGGTCCAAGGATACGACCCCCAATCTTCCCCAGGCCTTCGTAGGAATCCCCGTGCTTCTTGAAGACGTAGAGGCCTTTGCCTGGGATTTTTCGGCGGCTATTGCATGGTGAATCTGGGTGAAGGGATGCTTGGAAATAATTGAATAATTGAACATGACATGTTTCATTTAACATATCTTTTGAACATGTTTAACATGTTTTGAAACAATTGTAACATGTTTGACATATTTAGCATCTTTTGAACTTAATTCTTTCAAATCATGAACACTTTTCACTTTGACAGATGACAGATGTGTGGCTTGAAACCAGCCACCGAGTCCCCGCCAAAACCCGGCCTGTACGAAGGCCTTCTACGAAGGTGCCCTCGTACGTGTCACCGGTGACGTACATCGCCTTGCCTGGACCACTGGACCACTGGAGATGGACCAGAGCATCAACCATCCACTGATGCATGGACCAGGTGCCCCAAGACTTTTAAGATGTTTAAATATTATATATATTATAATTAAATAGTATAATATGTGTATATATATATATACATGGATTTGGTACAAATTGCACCCGAAAGTTTATTCAGTTCAGTCTTGAAGTCACCGATCTGCACCTTCGGCCTGAACCATCCAGAAAAAACCTGAAAAACGACCATTGGAGAAACAGGTCGTTTGATCGTTGGCCTTTGACGCTTAGCCATTGGAGTTCATCTACGGGAACATCGAACTCTACATGAACCCCCTGGCTTTTATCTTCAAATATATGAACAACTATTCATATAGGAACCCAAAAAATGATAGAACAGCAAAATCCTACCAAAGTAGTGATAAGCGACCAATGATTGTCTATCTTCTTGGGGGTTACTATACACATATGCATGTACATATGTGTGTAAATATATATGTTATATATATATATTGTATTTTATTGTATTATGATATCATTGTATCATATCATACCATATCTCATATCATTAATTATATCAGATCCTACTATACTTATACAGGATTATACATATATCATGTACCCTCTGGTAAATTAACATAGACCCTGGCAGATAGGGGTTGGAAGACTAGTTTCCATTAAAAATTGGTGATTTTCAGGGTCTATGTTTATTTACCAGAGGGTATAAGAATGTATAAGATCCATGAGGTTTCGTGTAATTTTGCCCATCAACCTGCCGCTAGCCTTGTCCTGTGAACTGCTGTGAGCCACCCTGGGCGAAATGATCTGAAATCATCGCAATGCGCACCCCGGCAGTTTCGGGGGAAATCAATGGGGGCTGGTTTATTTCATGGAAAATCCTATTAAAAATCCCATAAATAGATGGTTTATTGATGTTTATTTCATGGAAAATCCCAGAAACATATAGAAATGGATGACTGGGGGTAGCCCTATGGATTGGAAACCTCCATATGACTGACTAAACGTGCTAAACGCAGGGAATTTTCGGGAATGATCCACTGGCTAACTATCAATCATCATCCCAGCAACCCCCAGCAACCCATCCGTTCCCTACGTTTAGCATCAGTAAGTCTGGTAAGCTAAGAATATGTGGACATCATGTCTGGTTGGTGGTTGACCTACCTCTGAAAAATATGACTTCGTCAGTTGGGATGATGAAATTCCCAATATGATGGGAAAAAATAAAATTCATGTTCCAAACCACCAACCAGTAATGGTCAATGTATGATTTTTGTGACCACATTTTCACCCTACTTAGTCTACGAACGATAGCCGCTAGAAGGAAATCCCTGCAACCATTTTCTGTTTGGACATGATCTTTTGCTGCAAGGAATCCACCCCCACCCAATTCGTGTCACAGAGAATCGTTTGACCCCAAGTTGTCTTTGGTTTGCATCAAATTGTTGCAGCAGTTTTTTTAGCATGCTAAAACCTTCTATCATCCCCACCTACTTGTTATTATGGGTCATAGTTATCCCATGTTATCCCCAATAAACCTGATAGTATGACCCCCCTCATGTGACCAATCAACAGAGGACCAGTGGCCGATGATCAAAGGTCATTCTCCAAAGTGGTTTTACTGGTGGTTTCAAGATCGAACCAACCCATCTGACAGGTTGTAAACATGTAGGAACCAGTTGAACCAGTTGAACCAGCATCCAAAATACTAAACTAACAAACAACAACATATTTGAAACTACCAGGAAATTGTGGTATGATTTGATCATGGAACTCTTGTTTTGGATGGCCGTTTGATGCTGTTGAAAACATGCGCCTCATTGGGTTCCGTGCAGCCCTTCTTGAAAAGCCTGGCGCGCTGCGCAAAGAGATTGGCGTTACCAATTGCCATTGCAGGGAGAGGATATATTGGGATTGTTCTTTTGCGAGTTGGAAATGATTGCATTTTTCCAAGATATAATACTGAACAGTGCTTGAACAGATTTAGAAGATAGTAGAATGCAGCTTGTCTGTTTCTCTCCATTTTCCGATTGCTGGAGTCATCTAGAAAAATGCCGGAAACGTTCTCAATGGAGTGCATCACATGAAGATTGGGTGTAGCATACATGTTCCATGATAGGTACTGAATCAAAGTGACTTGGTGATCCCCACTGGGAGCACTTGCAGCTCAGAGGGTCGAACACAGGTCATTTTGTTGTTGTAAGAAGTTGTAACACCGCCACAACCAATGAAATTCTGGAGAAAAAAAAACGGTCGGTTTGGTACCATTTGCCCATCGGTTGTTCAAGTCAATTGAGGGTTAGGGAATCAACCAAGTAGTATACGAAAATCAAATCTACAAGCAGCGGGAAAGACATCTACACCCTGCAACAGCACAACATTTACAAACCAATGACTCCTTTTTTAACAATGATTGAACATAGACAATCTTAAAAGTTATATACCAAATCCCATTTACATGTTTTCACTAAGAATTACCCAGCAACGTTGCCAGTTTTGCTGGTACTTGGGTCCATCATCATCAGGATCAGCCATGACTCCGAAGGGCTCCTGGCCGTGGTGAGCAGATTTTTCTCCCTGAGACCAATCCAATGACCATTTTGTGGCAGGTGTTTATCCACCCAAAGTTTTGTGGCAATACCATGTCATATTGTATATCTACCCTTTGGTAAACGTTTACATAGCGAACTGGAAAATCACCATCTTTAATAGGTAAATCAACTATTTCTATGGGTTATTTTCAATAGCTATGTTAAATTACCAGAGGGTATATAATTATATAAACAAATGCATGTAGATATGACGCACTCCCGCGTGAAACCCCTGGTTTTACACCCCGAAGATCCTGAAGTCTTCGTGACGGGCGCACCAGGTGCTGTGTCTTGAGCCCACGATGCTGGGAGCAAGTCACATGAGGGATCAGGCGATTATACATATTATTCATGCATATACATAAAATACATATACATGTTATATATGTATATATGATTAGATATATAACAAAACACAGCTTTGATCATCGTAGATTACACGTAGAATTATCATGCCAAGCAAAAACGATGACCGCACCGTGGCAAGTCGTGATATTTTCCTACTGTGCCGGGTGCCTGGCTGCCAAATGTTCAGTACATGTATAGGGATGTCTATGCATATGGTGATATATTGTTATACATATTTCAAACAAAAAATGCCCTGTGGTAATTTAACATAGCTATTGAAAATGGCCATTTATAGTGGATTTTCCCATTGAAAATGGTGATTTTCTATAGTTATGTTAGTTTACCAGAGGGTATGTCAAACAAAAAGTAACCGTGAATCTTCACTTTTTTATGGAGATTTGCTGTTCGATGTTTCTGGGGATGACCGTATGACTGTACAGCTGGCGGCCATTTTCCTGGCTGCCTTTCTGTTTCCAGTGCCGAAATCCCCGAGGTGGTGCAACCTATCTTTTTTCCATCCATCAATTGGCCGGATGTACATGTATGTGTATAATATAATAATATATATATATGTAGTTATATAATATACAGTAGTATATGGAGAAATATAGAGAGCGAGAGAGAAGATTCCATCATTACACGTGATTCTTGCATGATTCTACAAGGGCTTGCAACCGGAATCTTCACTTAGATACATAGGAATCCCCTTGGAACTGGCATTTTGTATCATTTTGTGACATCTCTCCACATTAATCCCTCCGCATCTCTCGCATCGTTTTGGTCGCGCCCATGAACCATGGCTAGCTCCGTTGGTCGTTTCCACCCGTTCCCATGTGATGTGGATCAGTGGTTGGAGGTTGTCGTAATGTCACCATGATTTGATATGATTTGAACGGATTTTCAACTGCTATACCCGTTGTGTTCCTGAACCAGGGCCCGGCTGAAAATGTGCGCGGTGAGACGTCGGTTCTTTCTTTGGAGCGCTTGGAGTGCAACAGTTGAGAAAAAAAAAGCTCAACTTGAGCACGGATAAAGCTGCACTTCCTCGTGTATCTTCCTATTTTCGGAGATGGATGGAGATGGGAATGTACTGAGCAGTATCATAGCGGCTGGTTGGATCAATTGTCAGCAAATCTAGGGCCTAGGGCATGAGTCAGAGACTCAAAATAGCTGGATGTTCATCCCCAAAAGATGGTGAAAGTGTTGATCATGTTTGATTAATAGCCATGTCGTTTTCCTCATTTATGGGACATGTCCCAAGCCTCCTTGTTCACATGCTCCGCTCCAAAGGATCCATGCATCAGCTTTGCTGTGAAAAGACCTGCAGGGAGTGGGTCCTTTTGGGCAGTGTTGCACAAGTTCTTGAAGGCTAATTGAGTTGAAATAACTCCAATAACTGTGGGATACTGTGAGTGTGGGAGTTGTGATAGATACCAGTATATCACATATCGACAATTGATGGGGAGTATAAACCCACAAACATAGCTGGAGGCACCACCTGACAGCAAAGCAACCAAAAAAACTGAGTGGTGTTTCAGGTGTGATGAGGTGATGACAATGATGGATTCTGAGAAAAAAACACGTATCTGTGGTGCAGTCTTGTGATGTATCCATTGAAATCATGTTGCAATGCATGCTGACCCAGTTGGCTATGGATCGAGATTTCGTACTCACAAACTGCCTGCCCACATGCTGGGCCTGCTGATTTGACATGTTTCGCACGTGGGATCCACATTTGGGTTTACTAGACTTCAAAACCCATTTATGAAACATAATTGGTCTGGAATTTAAGTCGCTCAAAGCAACGAACGCAATCGGCCCCCTACAGATCTTGTCGTAAATGTCATTTATTGATGGCAAACCCCTCACCTGCGACTATCACATTGGCTCACTTGCGACTGTCACTCACTTGCGACTGCTACTTGTGATTGTCTTGTTTCTGTGGGGTGGGGCGGGGTGGGGTGCGGGTGGGGTGGGGGTGGAGTGGGGGGGTAGAATGGGGTGGGGCTTGACACGGGATGGCAGCTTCCACTGACTTCATTCCACTGGTCACTCACGTCATATTCTCTTCACTTCCCTACTCTCTTCACTTCCCTACTATTTTCACTTCCCTGCTCTTTACTTCTCTGTCTTCTTCATTGCCCCGATAGTGATGGCGATGATGATGATGATGATGATGATGATGATGACGATGACGATGTCGATGACGATGACGATGACGATGATGATGGTGATGATGATGATGATGGTGATGATGATGATGATGGTGATGATGATGATGATGATGATGATGATGATGGTGATGATGTAAGCTTACAATATTTTGATGGTGATGGTGATCATTGCGATCATGCCATGCTAATCGTTATTAAGATAATTTTGATGATGACTCTTTTGATGCTGTTGATGGTTTGAGACAGTTACATGCGAGCGGATTCGACAGTTACGCGCGAGCGGATCCGACAGTCACAAGCGAGTCATCGCCCTTTATTGGTTCCATCTCCAACTTGATTGATTCAATCTCCAACTGTTTGTTGCTCAACGAACACTCGTAATGGTTTTTCCTCGTAACATACTAAACAAGTATGTAATCCTGTACACTAGATGATCGTAGCTGCAAAATGTTGCATGTTAAAACCGTTATCATCTCTATACCTATGTTTTTGTTTCAACCTTTCGACATGGATCTTCGCCAGTTTCTTGACAATACCTGGGTAATTATACATGGCTGTCTCTCAGGTCCACTTCTAGCAATCCCAAAACAAATAGTAAGTGGACATCAAATAGTGCGGTCCCTAACTGTCATTTTTTTCGGGACCTAAATAGATCAGTTCTATCACATTATATCACTACATGGCAATTGGCATTAGAAACTCCCATCTACTGCAATCGATTCATAGATCTTTTTTCCAATGGAAAAATACCGGTGCGTTCAAACTATCCCACAAACACCAATCAGCCAGGAGGATCATCCTATCTGGATGGATTTTTTTTGACCTGCGAAACGACCAACGACCGTATTCCTAGAAGAATTGGCCCGTAAATGGTTTTTTTGGCTCCCCGTACTCAGGATTTGTCCCAAGAAAAAAAAACGAAATGAGGAAATCCCAATCTGAAATGCCAAATCGCAGAAACCCCATGGATTAAATCAACATTTTCCCGATGAGCTGGCATGAAATTCAGGCAGGGCTCCCCAAGTTCGACACAAACCAACATCATGTGGTCGCTTATATCATTTCATATCGCATATAGTACATCATATCCGGTTGCAAGCCTAAGCCAACGATTGCTAGTTTTGTAGCCCCGTGTGCTGATTGAATCCCCCATTTGGGGTTGTCCGAAAATAAGGTAAAGGGTACTCGTATATAAATCCCTTGGTCCATCATCATATTTCCTTTTAAAACAGCGATTCGGGGGTATACACCCTTTTCAAACACACCCATGTATGATAGTGTTGGCTATCCAGCACATTCCATGATATTGCTGTAAAAATATTCCATCACCCCATGATACCTCCATTGTTGTTGGTTAGATTCCATATTTGCCCAAGTATAGTCCCCATCCCTTTCATAATACCGTTGTTGTTGATTATAATCCCATTGTTGTCGGCTACATTCTATCCATTGTTGGTTCAAACCTAATGAACTATAGATATATCCACCATAAACCATCATAAACCCAAGTTTTTCGAGTTTATCAACCGTAGTTTTTGGTTAAATCCCGTTTCATGATAAAAGAAAACGTCGTCCCTTTGTACTGGTTGTTTAACCGTATTTGCCACTTCATGAACTGTGATTTTCCCCAGTATGTTGGATAATAAAATCTTTAACCCCACAACCATAATTATAAATCAACCATACTTGATCAGTTTATATTCATTTTATCCCCATATTTTAGATATATCACATACATCAACCATCATATATATATATATATATATCACCTATATCAACTTATAGTGATTAAAATAAGTGATATAGTTTAAAACATATATATATATGCTGTTATCATATACCATCGCTATTAGCTATATCATCATATAATCATATATATCACCTATATTCGGCAACAGCCCCGGTCAAAATGGCGAACCAACCATCACCTCATCGAAGCGCGCGCAGAGCTCTTGGAACTTCGCGGTCTCCGTGGAGGTCCAAGCCTGGCGGATTAGAAATCCAGCCATATTATGGAATCTTTGGGATAATTCCTCGACATATATATATATGTATATATATATATGTATATATATAATATGTACAGGATATTCTATATAAATCAACCAGATAGGATATTCACAGGGACATGAAAATCAATCATAGAGGAATCTTAACTGCGGATATAATTGAAGAAATTGGACAAAATTGTGGTGCCTCAGCTTGGAACCACCGCGGGAATGTAAGTTGGTGAACCGTCGGGTTTATAGGGATTCTGTCTATGTTTAGCGGGGGTTTTTAACCAATCGTGAGGATCTTGGTCGAGGTCTTTTACCATTCTTTGTGAGAAGATCTTGTAGAGATCCGGGTGAAATCCTCTAGAAGATCTTGTGGAGATCTGAGTGACATGCTGCCAGCCGCCTTAGCAGGATCTCGTACAGGTCCTTGTGAGAAAATCTTATGGCGATCCTCCTGAAATCCTCCTCAAAAGATCCTTGCATTAAGGTCTTGACAATGCTCTGCAGTGGTGCTTGTACGAGAGTTCTTCTGGGATGCTCATAAGAAGTTCTTGCGCGAAGATCTTCTAAAAACCTCTATATAGAAGGTCCTTCTTTGACGATCTTTTGAAATTCTCTTAAATGTCGTGGTATGAGGTTCTGGTAGGAAGTCTTGCTGAGTAGACATAGCTTCTTGTGCCGAACATGTTCCTGCTGCTGCAGCTACGATAATGTCTAATCATCTGATCTGTTTCTGTTCCACAGCTACTGCTGCTTGTATCTGGTACATTGACTTCCTACCCCCACACACTGTTTGGGGTCAATTGCCAGCGTAACTGAAATTACTTTTTCAAGACCTCAACTTCCAGAAGTGCTCCGCACATGCCACAGCCGCGTGCAATTTTGATATCTCAACCGACCAAATGGCTCTGCACCCGCCGCTTTAGTTCTTCTGGCTCTCTCTTCTCTGACTTTTCCCATCTCTGATCTTCTTTCTGCTGACTCTCTCTTCTCTGACTCTTTCTCTTCTCTGACTGCTCTCACAACTGTTGCTCCATCTGTCCATAAGTCGGAAGTTTGACTTCTAAATTTCCTTCGATTACTCTATACTTTTGGGTTATCACGCCCTATATACTAGTATTATATATACAGTATTATTCTTCTATTACTCCCTAGACATCCCCTCTGTGATCAACATCATTTTACCCTCAAAGAACTTCGTTTCTCGACTCGGGGGCTCCGACGTAATCGGGTGACATCTTCTTTTCCGTCATCTCTTTCAGATCCTCAGCCGTCGGGGCTCTGGAGTCGGGGAAAAGAAGGATGGAAGAACGGGGCTTTCGATTGGGACTGCAAGCAGATTTTCAAGGGATTATGTATATATATATGTATATATAGATATATGTATATATATATATATGTATGTACGTAAGTACGTACGTACGTACGTACGTATGTATGTATGTATGTATGTATGCATACGTATTTATAATGAGACTTCAATAGAACCTGGAAGTCTTCATTGAACTGGCTGATGATTTGTGATCATCTTGTACTGTGGGGTTTGTGGTAGATATATCCCTAGTCAATGGGGTTTATAAACTAATTATGATCATCTTTCAGGTGAGAAAATTAATAGCATAGAAGCAATGATCGATAGAAATGGCCATTGGCCAGTGTATCTTATGAAATACATTTCATCTCTTATTCAGCTATTTGGGTTTGTCTGAAAATGAAGTGTGCGTGTGTATCTATATATGTATATATGTGGGTGTGTACATATATATATATGATTATATATACACGGCCAGGACGGGGGTGCTGCCCGGCAAGGGTCATCTTGATCGCGCAGGCGCAGAGTTTTGTGCATGTTGCCATGTCGGCCGTATGGCCAGCTGGCTGAAGAGACTTGTTTCTAATACCCCAACCATAAACCCTAAACCTTCAATCTTAAACCCTGAAACCTAATCTGACATGAAAGCCTAAGTAAGCCTTAAAGGGTAGAAACTTGTTGAAAGCGTGGTAAAAACCTTAAAACCCTAAATGAAACCCTAAATAAACCCTGAATGGAACCTACGTATATAAATGACACCCAAAACTACCCGAAAGAGTTGGTCACGTGATAAGCATTCATGCGCCATTAAAGCTTGAGGGCCCCTATTTTGATGTCAAAATGGACCCTCAACTTCCTCAACCCAACAGACGCTGCGGACTGTTCACTAGGAGTAAATCAAGAAAGGCACGCAGGGACCTGATCTGCACACGGCCCAAAAACGTTTCGTTCCACAGCGCCGAAACACCATCGCTCGCCATTCACCAAAGTCGATTTTGATGACTACAGAAACCCTGCCCTTTGGTTGATACTAAAACCATGTAAAACGTCAAAACTTTTCGTGGCGATTCGCCTCCAAAAATAGTTTGTTGCTTGACCCCATTCTTGCCGCAGTTTTTTTTAATAGTTGTTGATCCTATTTTACCGGGACATTCAGCCACTTTGGTGCTTATCAAATCTACTTATGTTTCCATGCTGCAAGGCTTGCTGTTTCAACCCTTGGGCGCCCTGGCTGAAGGTAATGCGCAGCCTTTCAGGAACTCCTGACACGGGTTTCTTCAAAAGGCAGACAAGTCAATAGATAGATAGATAGATAGATAGATAGGTAGATAGGTAGATAGGTAGATAGGTAGATAGGTAGATAGATAGGTAGGTAGATAGATAGATTAGATTCGATTCAATTGGATTGGATTGGTTTAGATTAGTTTAGATATGAATATGAATGATAGATAGGTAGGTAGATAGGTGGGTAGGTAGATAGATAGATTAGGTGGATAGACCGCGTGCATTTCGGAGACCGTGGTTGCCATGCTTTGGGTTTCCATCTTGCTTCTCACAGGATTCCGACTCGTAGATAGTTTGAAGTTTTCAAATTGGCTGCCGTTCAAGTTCATAACCATTGATAGCATGATTTATATCAGCCATCATTAATTGGTTATAACCATCTTGTAACAATCTTACAACCATTAACAACCATTAATCCCCATTAATAACAATTCATAACCATGAATAACCATTAATAAACCATTGAAAAACCATTAATAACCATTAATAACCAATAATAATCATTAATAAACATTAATAACCGTTAATTAACATTGAAAAACCATTGCCATTAATAACCATTAATAATCAGGTTACTAAGTCCTATAATTCTATAATCATTAATTGCTGGGTGGTTATCACCACGGCAAGCACCTCTCACCACTACGCCGTCCTCACGCGCGTCGCTCATCTTTCCAGCGTACATCTCGGTGTTCAAGGGATTCCTGGCGACGTCTCATAGCAATACTACTAAGAACAGAGTGCTGTAGTATTAGCAATACTATTAGAATTGGCACTATTTCAATTTATTCCATATTCCTGGCAATATGAGCAATTCTAAAAGTAAGAGGCATAGCAATAGGAATAGGATACAGTCTGATATAGTAATAGTATGTACCCTCTGGTTATTTAACATAGCCATGGAAAATGGCCCATAGAAATAGATGGTTTACCTATTAAAAATGGTGGAATTTTCCATGGCAAATTGTTAAATAGCCAGATGGTAGCATTCATTATTATCATTTATCCCATTAATCAGCATTAATCAGCATCAATCACCATCATTAACCAACATTAACCTGAACAATTTCATCCGCTAACCATTAATAACCATTAATAACAATTAATAACCATTAATAACCATTAATAACAAATAATAACCATTAACAACCATTGACCATTAATAACAATTAATAACAATTAATAACCATTAACAACCATTAATAACAATTAAAAACCATTCATAACCATTAATAACCAATAATAACACATAATAACCATTATTAACCATTAACAACCATTAATAACAATTAATAACCATTAACAACCATTTTTCCCAATTAATAACCATCAATAACCATTAATAACCATTAATAACCAATAATAACCATTAACAACCATTAATAACAATTCATAATAATTAATAACCATTAACAAACATTAATAACAATTAATATCCATTAATAACCAATAATAACCATTAATAACCATTAATAACCATTAGTAACCAATAATAACCATTAATAACCATTAATAACATTTAATATCCATTAATAACCATTTACAGCCACTAATAACCATTAATAACAATTAATAACCATTGATAACCATTAATAACCAATAATAACCAATAATAACCATTAACAACCATTAACAACCATTAATAACCATTAATAACAATTCATAACCATTAATAACCATTAATAACCAATACTAACCATTAACAACCATTATATAATAACAATTAAAAACCATTCATAACCATTAATAACCAATAATAACAATTAAGAACCATTAATAAGCAATAATAACCATTAATAACCAATAATAACCATTAACAACCATTAATAACAATTAAAAACCATTAATAACCAATAATAACCATTAATAACAATTAATAACCATTAATAACCAATAATAACCATTAATAACCATTAGTAACCATTAACAACCATTAATAACCAATAATAACCATTAACAACCATTCATAACAACTAATAACAATTGATAACCATTAACAACCATTAATAACCATTAATAACCATTAATAACAACTCATAACCATTAATAACCAATAATAACCAATAATAACCATTAATAGTCAGTTTACTAAGTCCTATAATTCTATAATCTTCAATAACATGACACTGAATGACCATGCAATCCGCTGTCGCCTGGCGCGCAAGAAGCGCGAGAGGCACAAGAGCGCCGATTCTTCGGGTCCTTTGCCCGGGAACAAGGGCCTGGCAGAATTTCGGCGCGGCAGACATGGAGGTGTCACCCAAACCAATTTTCCTTTTGGTCAAAATAGAGGGGCCGGGAGCTGGTATACCATCTATCATCATTTACCTGTTGTTAAAGGGGTTTCTTCAAACCCCTCCATTAATCAACAAACCAATGGGAATTTGGGACATCTATGGTGTCACCGAAGATGTGGTGAAATAGCAGCAATTGGGGCTATAAACACAAGGTGGTGCCTCAGCTAGCAAAGCTGGTTTATAACTCCAATCACAATTGGGCTTGTGGTATAGATAAGTATAGTTAGATGCGTTATAAACAAACAGCTTAGAACTGGGGGGGCCACCTTGTACATGTTAATTTAGGGATGTGATAGTTCTGATAGTTATAGTTAGGGATGCGTCTTAGAAACAAACTTCCCATTCGTCAATCGGTTGATCGTCATGGTGACTGGTAAAGATCACACACACACACACAAAAATCGAGCCGCGTCGTGAGATGTCCGGGATGTACATCCAACATATCCAACATATCCAACTAGATACGCCCTGCAATGGCCAAAACACCTATTTTTGGCCAGTTTTTCATGTGAAGTAGGATCCAAATTTATTAATGGCCAGTCTGACTTAGCATAAAATGGCTGGGATTCCAAGCATTAATCCTGGCTGGTTTTGGTTAATGTTCCTTTTGTGTTGAAAAAATTGTTAATTAGTCACTCTGGCTGGTTTATGCCTCTACTTGTGGCAGACAAAAATATAGATCCATTCACCTATCCGTTCACCTACCATGCACCGACCATTCACCAACCATTCACCTACCGCAAGTAGATCCCCTACTTGTATCCACCTACGAGTCAGCAAAGAGCCTATGATTCTATTTCAATATCTATAAATCATGTTAAATCACTAGCCATGTTGTTTGGTGGCTCAGCACCAAACAAAGGTCGATGTGGGATCCGCAAGTCTTGTCCAGCAATGATGAGACCTATACATGGCTTCTGGCTCTATGGCTTGATGTCCCACCAACGGTTGATTACCAAGCGAATCATCCCGTTCCCATCGAAGCAAATTAAAATCCCACTAAATCCTATTAATTCCCACTGAATCCCATTCATTCCCATTAACATCACATTAAAATCCAATTAAATCCCATTAAAATCCTATCAAATCCAATTCATTCCCATTAAAATCCCACTAAATCCCAGTAAATCCCATTCATTCCCATTAACATCACATTAAAATCCAATTAAATCCCATTAAAATCCTATCAAATCCAATTCATTCCCATTAAAATCCCACTAAATCCCATTAAATCCCATTCATTCCCATTAACATCACATTAAAAATCCACTAAATCCCATTCATTCCTATTAGAATCCCACTAAATCCCACCATTTCCATCCATTTCCCCATCGCTCGGAAGGTCATGCCTGCGCTCTCCACACTCCACCAAGCCTTGGCAGATGAGCTCTGCCAAGCTAGCCTCGGCAAAACAAGAAATTGGTGAAACTGAGAGAACCCAATTGGAAATGGATAGGACAAATTAGGCTATAGCTATATAGTGAAATATAGTGAAATATAGTGAAATAACTCAAGCCCATTGAGTATTTTTTGCAGTACTAGGTCAGCTAAGTGATTTATGGTAGATATGTCTACAAGATAATGCGGCTTATACATCAACAAACATCTCTGGTTTTAACTGCGGATCAAACAATGAAAATATCGCCAACAGAAACTGAGATGTAAATCAGGATTGGGATTTACATCATTATATATATATATCCCCTAAACTTTAAGATGAACTCCCCAAAAAAAATGCTTCTGCGACATGATTTTTCCATGTCTGAAGTTTCATAGTTAGAGGGTATAAATCAACCCACAGGGAAGCCGAAAACCGTCGGTCTCTAGGGCATCCATCTCATCCCGAAAAACCGTTGGAAAAGGCCATCCAAAGCACCAACCAGTTATAATCAGTTTAGATAAAAACATTTGTATGAACATACCCTCCAGTGAATTCACATTGCGACCCTGGCATTTTTCCAGTTTGGAAGATTAGTGATTAGTGGAACCACTAAAAATATGGCTTATTCTGAGATCAAAAACTGTCAAACTGTTAATTTACCAGAGGGTATCTCATTGTTAATATTCAATCTGCGGGCTACCATTCTTATGAACACTTCAGGGTATATCGGGTATATCTTCTTTGGATTTCTTTGGAATATTCTTCTGTCAAAATATTCCAAAATATTCCAAAAAAATCTTCCAAAAAAAATATTCCAGCACCTAAGGGGTACAGTATTCCATCTGTCATATTTATTGAAGGTACCCCCCATCTGTCAAAATCTGTCAAACTCACTGGATTGGTTTAGTCGGGAAAATCTTAACCGGAAACCATGGATTTTCCCATGAAGATCATGGGGGGTTCCTGTATTTTTTCCCTTAAACCATCTTAAACCAATCCATTGATATTCCGTCAAAATCTTCAGCGACACGGTCCGAGATTTGACCATTTGACCCACGCCTGCATGTAGGTGACCATGTCTGAGGGCTGTAAGCCTCGGCCATCCTCGCGGCGGCCGGTTTACGGATCCGGTTTACGCAGCCCACTTGGTGTGGCGATCAGCCCTTGGAAACTATGAAGGCCAATATATATATATATATATATATATATATATATGTATATATATATAGAGGATAGGTTAAGGAAAACCTCCATATATATATAATGGCTTTCATACTAAGCCAATATAATGGGACATATACCACTGGTTTTAAATCAACAAACATACCATCTGGTTATGACTGACAGTTCGCCATGGAAAATCCCCAAAATAAATGGAAGTTTCTAGCTGGGAAAATCATCTATTTCTATGGGCCATCTATACCATGGCTAGTAATAGGATAAACCATCTACTGGTGAAGGAACACCTCCATCCATACTAGTATCAATGGATTGCTTTGAGGGAAAAATTACAGGAAACCACAGGAAAGCCCTATATTATGGGGACAACCATGCTTTCCGGTGAAGATTTTCCCGACTCAACCAATCCAGTGAGTGTAGGCTTCCCACATCAATTAATAAAGACCTGGGTGAAGCACCAGGAATCATAAGGCCATTTCTGGACCCATGGAAGATTGAAATACAGAAACATGATTGAAATGGCAGTGTGTCAAAACCTTGTACCCCTGGTGAACATCAAAATAGCTGGTAAATGGATGTTCATCCCCCTAAAAATGGTATTAATAGGTATTGACCCATACCCAAATCAGCTGCCAAAGACCTGCCGGTTGACTCTCTGGTCTTCAAATCACCATCCTTATCCATCCCTCAACTCGCAAAGATCATGCTATTTGTCGGGGCCAATGATGTTTGAGCCCACATTGCCAGTTGGAAAAAATGTCGTTGCTTTCTCAATGCGGATGGAAGAACTAAATGGTCATCAGCCAAATAATTTAAATAGCGCCTAACTCTTGCTCCTTGGTGCCTAGTTCAACCAATGGCCCATCCAAATACTGCTCCTCATTTCCAATAAGATGTCCAAATAGGGACGGCAAAAGTTCTGCTGCAGCCACTATCAACCACCAACCTGTTTCTATGGAGGTCAATAAAATAATTCATGAAGACTAGACATCTTCCCAGATCATCCGCTTGACGCGCTTGTGTTTTTTTCGATCGATTCCCACACTCAGACTGTGTGGGACCTGTGGGACACTGAGATCTTTCGATCCGTCACTGCAGCTCAAAGTTTGAGCGTTCCAATTATAGCCAGCTACCCTCTGGTAAACTAACATAACTATAGAAAATCACCATTTTGAATAGGTAAATAAACTATTTCTATGGGGTATTTTCAATAGCTATGTAACAAATTGCCAGAGGGTATATAGCCATGCCATGTTTGATTTTTGGAGCTTTCCCAAAATGGGGGTACCCATGGGTACATCCAAATCCTGACCATGACTTCGTATTGAAACTGCCATGGCATCATGGTGACGACTGGGGAAGCCCTTGGTTCATAGTCTATGACTTCTATGAGATATATTGAAATATATTGAGATATCATCCCCAATAAGATTTTAACCTATAGACCATAGATATCTATAGATACTATATAGGCAGTATCAAACCCTACAACAATCAACAAGGCTACATTGAATCGCACGGAACCTTCAGAGAGCCATCCCGAAAATCACAACGCAGCGCTGGAATCTGGGTCTGTTTCTGGAGCGCTATTCGATGAGACGCGAAGTATACTTCAGATGCTTGCAAAAACATCATAAGGATATCTTGGGGGGCAACTGACCGTCTATCAGGTGGGAAGTCTTAGTAGCTCGTCAACTCTCCATTTAATCAATTTAATACGGAATATGGATACCAATAGCTGTAAAACACTCCCTCCTAGCTCTCAGATGGTCATCCTTCGCAAACGTGACATGTTCGCCATTTTGGAGTATTTTTGGACAGATATCACACTTCAGTAAGTGCGAATCCCCCTCGTTACCCCTGCCCAGACCTTATCCCCGGCCTACGGACTTTTTTACCTAGAATGGATTGGAATGGAGTGTGTTCCCAATTTTATAGATGATGTTCATTGATTTTCCCGTGTCCAGTGCGGAACGAACCCAGACAGATTCGAAAAAAACATTGCCCCATGGGCCTCTTTATCAGTTGATGGCACCCCCGAACGGCCGTCGGTCGGCTTCTTGCCGCGAGGCCGAGAGGGCGATGCGAACTTAAACCACCAAGAATGCAAAGGTGAACCAAAAAATGAAAACATGGGATTTAGATGGATTTAGCGTGATTCAACCACAACCCCCCAATCATAATATATCATAATATGTTCCTATAATTTAAAGTTGAAAGGAAAATACACTGGGATGTTCTACACAATTCAACCGTAAGCTGGTATCAAAAATCTATTTCACCGGTTCATAGGACTCCTAATTGGTGGTTGAGCCACCCCCCTGAAGAATATGAGTTCGTCAGATTGGATCATCATCCCAACTATTGGGGAAATAAAAAATGTTCCAAACCACCATTCAGACTCTCTCCGGTGGTAGTGATTTCCGATCAAGGTTTGAAACTGGGGTATACCACGCAAAATAGCCATTCAATGGGGGATATGATGATATTTCCACGGTTTCTTTTAATGGATGTTCTATGGATTTAGGATACCCCATGATACTTCTGATATCCCATTTTCGCCCCCTTGGCCGAGGGTGTCAGCAGTCCACTGTCATGGAAGCGAGCATAACCAAGGCACCAAAGTGCGAGCAGGGCCTGGATTTTGCCAAGTGGTGATAGATACTGGTAGACCAGTTGTAACTAGCTGCTTGTACTAAATGGGTATGATTGAAAAAGGTGTATACCCCCCCAAGTTATGGCACTTTCAATAGGGAAAACACGGGAAAATGACGATATTTTTCCCATGATTTACCGTAAAACATGTGTGTTAAGCCCATTCTATTTCATCATCCCCAAGATGAGTCTGCACAACAATTGATGAATGTTTTGATGGATACTCTAATGGGATCTAATGGGCATTTGGTGGGTTTTTTCATGTTTTTTTCTCATCGTACATTAATTTCCTGGCGATCACCTTTTCAGAAAGTGGCGTGTTCCATCCGGACAAGTTGGATTTTCCTCCGACATGGTCTGGTTCCATGGGTAAATATGGGGTATGGTATAGTCATCCAGAACTCAGAACATGATTGGACTCCGAAAGTAAGTTATACTGGGTACAGAAAAAATACATACCTAATGGATTGATGACCCCCCAAAAACCATGCCATCATGGCATCATGACACATATCAAATCTTATTGTTGCTTCTCCTCCTTCAAAATGGCGGCTAAACACATCTCAAACTAATCGTACCTATGCATTAATTAAACTGCATGATTTTACGTCTTTATTGAAAACTAATTATTCATATGTACTGTATTAAACTGTTAGATTCCATCAACATGCCTGACCCATATTCCGAAATGATCCATTTTCATCACTCACCATCCATAAACACATAAGCAGTGCTCAAATTGATACGCTTTGGTTGAGATTTCCACAACGGATCCCAGAGTAGTGGAACCCATGAAACCCAATCAACAACCAACCAGCGTCAACTGGTCACCACTTCGCTGACCAAGCCGGTTCTCGTAGCTGGCGGCGCCACGGCGATTTCCAACTGCCGTGTTTTTTTTTTTGGTGAAGCTCGGATGGGACAGGATAAACCAAAGGTTTCATCGTATACCCTCTGGTAAACATTTACAAAAAACTATGGGAAAACTCACTATTTCTATGGTCATTTTCAATAGCGAACTGTTAAATTACCAGAGGGTACCTACAGTATCAGACAGTCGATTCGAACGGATCATCCCGATATCCTGGCAGCATCTCATGCGAATCTCCGATATCCCAGTAGATTCCCCCAGAGAATGAGTCACCAGCCATGGGGCCGCATGGGGCAGCTTCATCAGCGATCACACAAGGGAGATGACCACAAATGACCACAATTGCAAGGTAGCTTCCAGTGGATTTGCATGATTTTGCCTCATTTCTCCCATGAAAATCTGGATTTCCAAGTCTCAAAAAGTGGGCTATGTCAAAGCAAGGGGTCCCCCGGGTGTGGAGTTCCTTCGACCTGAAATATCTGGTATACCCTGGTATACCCTAACGTCTAATCCATTGGAATTGGGGGTGACAAACCCACATAAACAGTTCAACAAATATTAGACAAAGTGGACCCTGCGGGGATATTTGTCATAGTCTTTGAGTATCTTTGAGTCTTTTCCGGTGCTTTTAGCGATGGTTGCTTGACACCAACAGGCATCTGGCAGTTCAAATTCCACCGTCAAGCACGATGGCATGCGATGGCCAATCTGCACATCGCTGGCGCGGACTAGGACCTGCCAACTGCTGGGATGATTTCTGGTACGGCTGTGATCATTGAAGAAACTTGAGGTTGTGGCAAATTAAATATTGATGATGTCAGACAGTCTTCCCCCATGACAACCCCAGTACGAGTGGGTCCAAAACGCGGTCCAAAACGCGTTTTGTTGAACCATGGGGGCTCGCGAAATCTGAGTCCATATTCAACACTAAACCTAGGATTTAAATCCTGGCGGTCCATTTCAGATATTCCCAAAACAGATTTCCCAAACATAGATCCAGAAATGATGATCTGCAGCAATCTCAGGTCCACCTGTGGCTTTTTACTGATGTTTTCAACCGTGTTTCATTTCAATCTTGGCAAGGTTTCTGTGAAGAAATGACTCTTTCTGATTCCGCAGTTTTTTTTTTGCTGATGGAACTATGCCTACAATGGAAATCACCCACCGCCTTTTCCAAGCCTAACCAATGATGCATGGAACAGAAACGGAATTGTCATCCAATCGCGGGAAATGATCCAGGGAATATCTGGAGCCGAGCCTTTCAAAATGTGTAGCCTCTGGTAAACATTTACAAAAAACTATGGAAAATCACCATGTTTAATGGATAAATCAACTATTTCTATGGCCCTGTTCAATAGTGAACTGTTAAATTACCAGAGGGTATTTATATGTATTTATACAATACCCTCTGGTAAACTAACCAGTTAGCTATGGAAGCCATGAGCCATTGACTTCGACGATTTACCGACACCAAACATGATGAGTTTCCATCGATCGTCTGGATGAGTTGAAGAGACCACAAGTTGATGTCGATTTTTCTCACAACGAGCTACCCAAAAATCCAACCGACTATCATTACGATCCCTATTAGATGGGCATTTGGGGTGTATCCGATGTATCCCCCATTTCCACATTCCAGACACAACCGTGTCAAATCTGATTTCTCCAGACTTTGTGATAAATTTATACGGTGTTGTTCCGACCAGTATCTCTATCCCAACAGATTCCCGCAGCCAGCAGCCAATGCGGCTGCTCTTGAAAAGTTCTGGTAGTGGTTTGATCGGTGAGACCCATCCAGCAAACCAAAACCAATTTTGCGCCAAAAAACAAGCGGATATGACCTATCGAACGAATCCAGTTCATCGCGAGTTCAATGGCGATGATGAACAATGATGGACCAGGTCACTGTGGTATCTTTGCAAGAACTCGGCTGCACATACTCACATGCAACGTGCAGTGACCCTTGGTGCTTGTCCATCATTCAAGCTTAAGTCTGTCCCAGAACTGAAGAGACATAAGTTACATCATTTTACATCACAGGTCAAGGCAGGAAACGATAGGAAACACCTTTATTTCATGGGGAAAACAATGGAAAAACCATGTCCAGTGAAGCACATCATCCAATCTTCGATCCAATCTGGTCATCAAAAATGGCCAACTGGAAAATCCTCCGTTTTAGTTTGATTGGTTTTCCCATATATATACGTGCATATAAATAGATCAATATTATATATATATATGTACATAAACTGTATATATATATAGAGAGAGAGAGAGAGAAAGAAAGAAAGAAAGATTAGTTTGGGGATTTCCCAGCTAGCCATGTTTGATGACTGTTGTGGGTGTTGTGTGGAATTTGCCCAAAAAACATCAAAAAACATCAAATGTCGGTACCGAAAAAGGCGCGCCAGCAACCCAGTTGGGATGGGGTTTCCCAGCTTGGTCTCACCGATCCGTGCAGGCAATGCAGGCAGTGCAGCTTTGACGCTTCAGAAAAGATCCCATATTGCAACTCGGGGGTCGACGGTCTTTTTTCACAACACAAAAAGGAGCTTCCAAGAGTATATATAGTGTGCTCATTCCACGGGAGGAACCTATTAATTATCCTTTTTTTTAGTCATACACATTGCCGGAACGGCAATTCTGAAGTGGACGCTCCCATGGGGCGGTTCCTTCCAGTGTGCTGCACGGCTGCTGGGATGGACCGTGTTCAAGACACGTGCCACGAAAAAGAGACACTTTTTGATAAACCTCTGATCTGGTTGATGTTTCTAGTACCATCTGGTTATGACTAACAGTTTGCCATGGACAAATCACCATTTTTCATATATAGCTAAACCATCTATTTCTATGGGCCATGGCTTCCATAGCTATCTGGGTAAAACCGACAGCCGCGTAAAACCTGGATGGAAATCCAGGATCCAGGTGTTCACCGAAAAGCGCCCAACGACCTCAACGGCAACGAAGACATCCTGCAAATATTCACGGAATGTTGCTTAGCATATAGTATTTATTCGGGAGAATATCACGTATATACCTACGATGACTTATATATACATGTAATGTACATAACCAACTATACAATGAAAAGCTGGATTGCATCATGAAACATGACTGGCTCGAAAATCGAACTCGCCAGGGAGGTTTCGTTCGCGAACATCATCCAGTCATCCGGGATGATTCTCAGAATATAGGGCTGCAGTTGAGGTTACTTTTATGGATATAACATGATATAACCATGGAAATTGAAACCCCTTTAAGTTGGGATACAACCCCCAAAACCCCAAAACATCCGAAAACTATAGTTATAATTAGTTATATATCCACTCATAGCAACTTATAACTGGAGCTGCACTTCCAGTTTCTTTTCATCATCTCTTTCATTGAGGTGAGCCAGTCTTTTCGGGGTGAGTGATACCAGATGTTCCTAGAGCTTCGCAATTTCAGGAAAATTCAACCTGGTGGTTGACCTACCCCTCTGAAAAATATGAAAGTCAATTGAGATCATTATTCCCAATATGGGTATGGGTCAATACCTATAGATACATTTTTAGTGGGATGAACATCCATTTACCAGCTATTTTGGGGTTCACTAGGTACCAGGGTTTTGACCCATCCCCATATATGGAAATATAAAAGCCATGTCCAAACCACCAACCAGCATATCATCTCCTCATTGAGATCATGTTCCCAACATCAAACTAAGCTCCTGGGTGTATCAGATAGCCGGCCATATATTTGATGCACAAATTTCCCCCCAAAACCCCGATGTTTCCCCAAAATTACCATTCCAGGTAAGCAAGACCTTTGAACATCCAGCCATGTTGCCATCAAATGCCATCAATCTATCTCCTGTGGAGTATCAAAGGAAAAGACATGAAAAAAATATGTTCAACTGCTTACCCTCTGGTAAACGTTTACAGTTTGCTATCGAAGCCATGGCCCAGTCGAAATAGTGGATGTATCCAGCTAGAAAATGGGTGGATCTTTCCAGTGTGTTATCTTAATTTACCAGAGGGTAACTATCTGGGTAAATTTCAATTATTCACTAACCCTGAATAGTGCGGCCATAAAAGGGGATGATTTCCCGAATCCAATTCCCATGATTTCCAGGGTTTGGTCACAGTGAGGTCATCGTCTTCGTCAACGTCTTCTCAGGGCGCCCATCCAGAGACCTGGGCGCCAGGTGGCAATTGTTATACCCCCTGATGGTTAATTAATGTGTTTCTTATATACTGTTAATAAAATTGCTAATATTAATGGTGAAAATTTCTGGTTAATAATGGTTAATCATAATGACTGGTTGGTGGTTTAGTTGACCTACCCCTCTGAAAAAAATGATGGAGTGAGTTCGTCAGTTGAGATGATTAAAATTATTCCCAATATGATGGGAAAAATAGATAAGCCATGTTCCAAACCACCAACCAGATCAAGATATGGTTTTAGCAGCAACCAGATTCATTGGTTGGTAAACCATGATAAAGCCATACTCCAATGTGTTGTGGGAAAGATCCTGTCAAATCATGTCAAGTCCTATGCTGCTTTCCTTCAACTGTGACCATAAAAAAGTGTCGCTGCCTGGACTGCTTTGATGCGCTTCTTCTCCACAGCATTGACCAAAAAATCCGGATTCCGCTCAAGTTCCTTGGAAGAAATTGGGCCATTGGGCCCTGGAGCAGAAAGGGCCCATGTGCTTCGGTCAAAATGTGGGTCATTTTCAGAATTTTTAGTTCTTTAAAAATTAAATAATTTAAACACTCTTTTGAAACAAATGTCCATCGAATGTTCCAGAAATTGTCCAGAAATGTCAACAATCGTCCGTTCGAATCAAGGCCGTCGCTTCGTTCAATCTCTGCAACTTCTTCGCGTGCTGGTGATCTTTGAAGTTCATCATCACCTTAAGGACGCCCCTGGGGTTTCTTGGAGGAAATCCTGAATCCAACTGCTGTTAGGAAGAATTCATTACCCTCTGGCCTCTGGCAAACATTTACATAACGAACTGGAACATCACCATTTTCTAGCTGGGTAAATCCACTATTTCTATGGCCATTTTCAATAGCGAACTGTTAAATTACCAGAGGGTAACAAATCAGGACATGAAGCAACAAACGGGCTGCTTCTTCAGCGGAGATGATTTGGATATATACTCGATACGCTCGACAATCATTCCGAAGAATGGGAATTTGACCAACAATACCCACTGCTCATTTGAAGACGTCCATGGCTATGTCCTCAATTTGACGGCAAGAGAGTCCTTCTTGGCAGAACCCAGACCTGGTCGGCTCAATTTCCCCAAGGCTTTCCCACTTCTTTCCACCGAAAAATCACAGGAAATCCACCATTTTTGACCATGAACAACAATGTCGGGAATCTGAGTCCACTGACTGTGGCCTATCCCATTCATAAATCTGGATTTAACAAACTAAGTGTTGGTACTAGATACATCAATCCATATTATATACATATATATGTATAATATATATTATACATATATATTATACATATATATTATACATATATATTATACATATATATTAT
>Ga0126342_10000887_pt1 | contig 37777 bp, 30 predicted proteins | sample Cyp1metagenome_FD_92528 | JGI IMG/M metagenome (GOLD analysis project Ga0126342, IMG submission 92528) | Coral microbial communities from Lord Howe Island, Old Settlement Bay, Australia - Cyphastrea 1 metagenome | ecosystem: Host-associated > Invertebrates > Cnidaria > Coral ... | reverse complement strand
GGTGGCTCATCCCACTTAGTAAGTGGGTTATAACCCCAGTTATAAATGGGATAAGTAGGGTTAATCCACTTATAACTGGGGTTATAACCCACTTACGAGCCGTGGGATGAGCCACCAAGTAGTCATGAGTTCTGTTCGCATGCAGCTGTTGAAATATGTTGAAAGATGGGCTCCGTGGAGAGTTCGCTGCAGGCTCAGGATGTCTGGCTGGCTGCTGGTTGGTCAGGGATCATCATGTCATCATTCATTGCATGGAACATTTTGACGCAATCTGGGAGTTCACCACCGACAGTACCTTTAGCAACTCAGGACTTTTTTGAAATGTAGGATTCTTTGTCTTGTTAATTAATTACTAAAAATCACATAAAAGAACTGTCCAAATTTTGACCCATCCCCATATTCATCATCAAAAATCATGCCAATATCACCCCCCAGAAACTATACCCAAGAGGTACGTGTCGCTTAAGCCCAAGACTCCACTGAGCTGTTGGCTTTTTGCATGTTGCAGCGATCCACATCCCACACCTTGGAAAAACGAAAGGTCATGTTAGGAGTGTTTCATGGTGGAAACAGATATTCCAAAAGGATTTAATATAGGTTTCTAAATTTAATATAGGTTTCTAAATATTCCATGGATTATATTCCAAAAGGATTTACTTAAGATGACATGAAAATCTGCAAAAAAAAACTATAATTAGGTATCTATAGGTAAGAAACACCCTTGAATGAATCCAAATAAAGCCCTAATATCAAAAGATCCAATACTCAAGGACGCATCTAGCGATTTGACACGCGTCCAATTTGGTCAAGTAACCATCCAAGTACTATGGGTATGTTCTCTATTGTCGACAAAAAGGTCCACATTGGGTACAGTACTGCAAGTCAATCCAAAAGCCCAATTCGCTCTGGTTTCATACATTGCATTGACAGTTCTGTTCAATCCAGTTTTTCTGGTCCTCAAGTTGGGTTTGTCTGAAAATTGTAATGCTGAATCCACTGGTGTATCATCATGCTCAGCAACGATTTTTTTTGCCATCTTGGAGTCAGAAAACACCCATTTTTGAGACACATTACTGTATTTGGTTCTATATTCCAGTGTGTCTTCAGTATATCACCGCAAAATGGCTAAGTGGTAACCATATGCAACAATCATCAACTATCCATGATGTATGTGTATATATATATATATACATTTTTTTCAGCCAGCCAAATATCCCTATCTAATCTTTTAAATCCCCATTAAAGCCCTATCTAATCTTGATGTTGTCTTCCCATGTTCCCATTCGTTCATCTTTTTTGGTTCTACCCCATTTTCCAGACACACCCGTTGGCACGTAATGGGGGCTGGTTACTCGTTGGGTGGAAACCTCTGGCGCCAAGTTGCCAGCAATTCATTGGAGTGGAAACTCTTTTGGTGAACTGCCGGCGCAACGCCGCTGGGGGGAGTCTACCCTCTGGTTATGTCAAAATAGCTATTGAAAATGGCCATAGAAATAGTGGATTTTCCCATAAAAAATGGTGGATCTTTCCATAGAAATGGTGGATTTTCCCATAAAAAAATGGTGATTTTCCATAGTTTTTTGTATGTTTACCAGAGTCTATCTCGTGCCCCTACAACACTGCGGCCCCTTTATGGGAAGGGAATCCAATGAAATCCAACCCAGTAATGGCCCAGTCGAAATAGTGGATTTACCCAGCTATAAAATGGTGGTGATTTTCCAGTTCGCAAACTGTAAACGTTTACCAGGCCGGGTACCCCACGTTGCTATCCGGCACCATGTTCTCAACAGGTCAGAGTAATATGGGGGTCATTCCACTCTGGTATCCTTGATGTCCCCAAAACGATTGGTACATGTGGATGTTCATACCCCAGAGATGTTGCGCATCAATATGCATCATAGGTTTTGACCCATAACCACATCCTTGGTGAAAATATGTTCGTGTCTTTTACAAGCCCAAATCATCGCTTAAATGTGGCCGGATTCTGTTTGTAATGTCCAGGATACATCATGTATAGTCGGTCCCAACCCAAAAGGTCTTCAGATCACACAACGTGCTGCCCCCCAGGAACAAGTTTTTTTGTAAACCCATCAAAGACTACAAATATCTCCACGAGAAAAACCCGGAAATAAACATGCTAACATGACGCCAACATGACGCCAAGCCCAAAAAGTCTGAAGAGATCATAGGACTTGACCCATAGAAAAGATCCCCCATTCATACCCACAGGATCCATGTATGGTATATATGCTAATATATGCTAACATTTGGGGTATATTGATGGTAAATGTTACCATATATAGCATACATGGATCCTATGGGATATTAAACACCCAAAGTTCTATAGTCCCAGTCATATCTGACGTCATCCCCTACTACGCCGACCTTTTAAAGCGCTGGCAGCTCTCGACAAGGGCTTCAGCTGATCTGCCGTGGAGGCCTGCGATAGGTCAGCATCACTAAGAAGGCTATCTGGTTATCTATAGGTTGCATCATTCATAGATCCATAGATGTTTGATAAATCGTATGTACATGTATGTACTACACCTAGATCTAGGAATTCTTGATGGAATCAATATATGGAATGTATATAGCATATAGATTCTATGTGCAATACAAATGTGTGTATATAACATTGCACATCGAAGTCTGTATATAGGTAGCACCATTTGTGGATCACCTACTCTCTGGTAAACATACAAAAAACTACGGAAAATCACCATATTTTATAGCTGGGTAAATCAACTATTTATATGGTCATTTTCTATAGCAAACTGCTAGTTTACCAGAGGGTATTTCCCATTAATATCCCCATTCTTGTTGGTTAAATCCCTGTGAATCACCATAAAATCCTATAAAATCACCATAAAATCGCCATAAAATCTTATAAAATCACCATTAAATCACCACCGGACTACCTACCTTTCACCTCCCCAACTCAGTTCCTCCCCCCGCGCCCCGTAGTAGAAGATGGCGGATTTCGTCTCACCAGCCTTTAACTGGCCCAGGGACACCTGGGCGGCCAGGCAAGCCGCCGATAGGTAGAAAAATTGGACAACTGGAGATTAGAATTCGGAAATTATGGGGAACATTATCTGGTTGGTGGTTTCAACCCCTCTGAAAAATATTAAAGTCAGTTGGGATGATGACATGCCCAATCTATGGAACATCAAAAAATGTTCCAAACCACCAACCATATATTATAATATATTATAATATATTATATTATATATATATATCATTCTTATGATTATTGTTATTACAATTATACATTAATATAAAATTGTGTCAGGAAATACATGTTATATCGCCTCTTTGTGGCGACCTTTGCGACTGAATTTCCGTTGGGATCTTGGATATCTTGGTGATCAGGAGCTTCATCCTCTCCTCTTTGTGGCGATGCTATTCTCAACTTGCTACTGATATAGTTACTGATGATCTATTCACTTTTTATGTTATTAAAAATAAAAATAAAACATGTTGACCCAATGAACCAGTTATTGTGTCAGATGAAAAACAAAACCAACAGGAACAGTCGATATTGTATATATATAACCATGACCTACCAGTGATTCGGAGTCTCAAATGAGTTCTTTGCATAAGTGCTACCATCAAATCAGAAATGCCCGATTTTCAGAACCATCAACTCATGCCATCTTTGCCCAATGTTGAACAACATGATCTAAATATCACAATGTGTAGTTCTGTATTCCTATTGCTATCCCACTCGATCCCCATAAAATGGTACTAATCATATCATATCCAATCATCAACCAACCAATGATTCATATCATGCATCAACCAATCAGCCACAGATCCCGATCAAATCAAAAAAACAAAACCCAAACCCTGGATGTATATGTGGGTTTCCACAAATGGGGGTACCCCAATAGCTGGATGCTTTATAAGGGAATATCCAACATTAAAATGGATGATTCAGAGGTACCCCCATTTTTGGAAACCCCCATAGATGTAATATATATATATATAATATATAGATATATGCCATTTACTATAGCCATTAAGATATGCCATTTTTCATGATGGCCCCATGGCCATCTTTTTGGAAACCCAAACTTTGTGCAGGTCAAAAGGCGTAAATGCCGTAGGCCCCATCCGAGCTGGATTCGTGCAGGTCCGACTTTGTGGACACCTGGCGAGCTGGTCCTGGAGAATCTAATCTAAGGACCAACATGATATTTTGTAAGACAACATAACTTATATACTGTAATATATATATCATATAATAATATCATATAATCTAAATATAATGCCATGTTAAAAATACGAATGTCATTAAAATGTTGACCAGCTAGCAATGAGACAGCTAGAACGATGAAGAAAAATCCGACATTCGCCGCACCAGGTGATCTTCCCAAGGCCCGGCCTCGATCTCGTGCCATCGTCCGTAGTGTCGGAGGATGATGGCCTGACTGTTTTGGTTCGGGGAGAACATCAAGACCGACTCCTGGCCTCAGGACACGATGGCTGCTATCGTGGGGATATACGGCATTAATCTTACATGACTGTAGTATGGTGGCTCATCCCACGGCTCGTAAATGGGTTATAACCCCAGTGATTTACATGGGATTTTTGTAGGGTTAATCCACTTATAACTGGGGTTATAACATGTTATAACCCACTTACTAAGTGGGATGAACCACCAAGTAGTATGGTGAAATATAGGTTACTATGCCCCACATATATCCAGCCCTAATGAAGGTCTAATAAGACCCTAATAAGTGCTTATACTAACCAGCTCTTATCAGGACCTTTTATGATAAGCTCATAGACCCTCACACATAGCCCCCCTAGACCCCATGAATATATATATATATATATATATGTATTATACACACACACATATATTGACAATTATTAACATATCTCATATCTTACTAGAGAAAGTTGAACATAATTAAACACAATAAGTTTAAATGGTAGTGATTGAAGGACTTTGAAGGGATCATCCCACATCATCGTTTGATCTTTTCGCCACAAATGGAAGGATATCTGTGTAGTCAGGCTGCCTTTTATCGGCACAATGTTCACCCCAAAGAGCACATTGAACAACAAGCCAATTCGAATCAACAACCCATGGCCCTGCATCGTTTCTGGAATCCATGGTAAACGCCCGGGTGTTCTCTCAAAGATGGATAGGCCCAAAAAGATTGCTTTCCTTATCAAAGACATTCAAATGTTGGTCAATTCTGGATGACGTCGGGTATGACTTAGGACTCTTAGGATCCCCCCAGGGACCAGAGTTGACCCACTGTTCGACCCAGCGACCAGAGTAGATGTGCAAGACATCGCCGTTGCGTTTGGCCTCAAAGGTTCCCAGCTCACCAAAGTCGCCTCACGGGGATCACGAGGCGAAAACCGAAGGGATGATTGCAGGGTTCAAAAACTACCCTCTGGTAATTTAACGTAGCTATTGCACATGGCCATTTATAGTTGATATTCCCATAAAAAATGGTGATGTTCCATAGTTATGTTAGTTTACCAGAGGGTACCCATTACTGGTGAAACTGTGAATGGATGATAACATAGCTTAATATAGGGTCTACCACATTGATTGGTAAATTTTGAATCATAGATTCTCTTCAGGGGGATGTATCTCTATGCATGACAAGCATAGTTCTTTGTAATGCAGTTGATGCACAGTATTCACAGTATTTGGTTTTATCCCTCAACAGAAAGGGAAGTATTGTAGAGATGTAATTATATACCATCTGGTTATTTAACATAGCCATGGAAAATCACCATTTTTAATAGGTAAACCATCTATAAATGGGCCATTTTCCATGGTTATGTTAAATAACCAGAGGGTATAGTATTTAATGAAACTACCGCGGGTAGACTCACCAAATGTTCTTTCTGGTCCGTAGTGGAGCCAACCAATAAAATGGTGTAGTGTTAAAGTCTTAAACACCTAAAAACAGCCCAAGCTGCGAAATATGAAGTAATACTATTAAACATACACAATATAGAACTATCAATAATTATTAGGCATACATGATGATTGGAATCGTCAGCACAAATAAGTACGGAAGTACAACATACTTGAAAGCATCAACTGTATGATGTTTCTCTGGGATGTTCACATACCCTCCAGTAATCAAACATAGGAAATCCATAGAAATCCTCCATTTATAGATGTCAATTCCCATTACAACCATTAAAAAAGGAATATTTCTCAGCGGCCTTGGGATGCCAGTCACATGATTTGTTTGGGGTAGCCTGGCTTGGTCATCCTACTGGTTGATCATCGGCACCTTGAAGCTTGGTCGGTTGATCAGTGACCCCAATGTAATCGTCAGAAGTGCCAAGCCACACCTGAAGCCGGAAGCGAAGGAATCATCTGGATAGATTCCGATCAATTGCAGCCTATCTCAGTCCCCATTTAGAGATATTTAGAGCATTTTAGTTCGCCATGTTTGATGGTTCCAACAAGATTAGTCATGATAATGTCATGATTTTCATGGTGTGATCATATGAGGCCGCCAACAAATGTCACTGGGAACGGTGCCTGGGAGGCAATCTGTGACATGAAATGCTTGCGGCTTGGTGGTTTACCCATACATCAAACTCACAAATCATCCCCAGTAGGGTGTTCAACGCTGTGCCATTGCCATGGTCAGTATCCGCCTATCTGCACAAATAAACAAAATGGCCAGCCCTTCGCATTGCAGCTGGATCTATTTTGGAATCATGGAATTCTCAGCAACTCAGATCTCCTGAGATCTCCTGGGCATTAGGTATCCCTGGGATCCATGCAGAAACCTGAGATCCCTGATATCAAGTGTTGGTATGGGGTAGTTTTCAAAGTAAGGCCATCAAAAAGTGGGGAATTCTGCAGCTTCAAAACCTACCTATGCCTGACAGGGCCACTTAACTCCAACGAGTTCATTCAAGCTTCGTTCCATCTTCATCTTAGGGATGGGAAAAAAAGACACCTACTGCTGCATATCTATAGTAATTTCACGGTTGGCAAAATATGGCAAAATGACCCATTTGTAGATGATTTCCATGGCCAGCGTTCAGTTACCAGATGTGTTCAGAAACAGTGTGTCGTCCCTTTGTAATTGCTGGATATTACTGGTTGGTTGGTAACGGGATTTCCCGTTCATGGCGTGTGATATTCCCCAAGGCCTATAAAGGTAGTATGATCCCCCAACTAATCATCAACCAAGAAGTGTAACCGCAGCCACTGCTCAGATGATTTTTTTCATTGCCCATGGATTATCCCCCGAAATTTCCCAAAAATGTTCCATGGATTTGTCCAGTTTCATCATTTTCCCTGGATGTTTCCGTGGTTTTTCCATGGATTTTCCCATGAGCTTTTCATATTTTTCCAGGAGTCTCCGGTAACAAAAAGGGACCACACGGGGGGCCTCCAAGGAGGAGATATCCGTCAGAGCAGTGAAGCTGAAATTGGCCATGAAGATCATGCCCTCCTGGGGGTTGAAACAACGGTGCAGGAAACGTCGACATTGGAAAAACCATTGGAAAAACCATTGGAAAAACCATGGGAAAACGTTGGGAAAAATGATCGACTTGAAAGTGGATTGTCCCAATATCTTCCAAGATCTGTTAAAGATTCTTTTTCTATAGGTTTACTGGAGTGCTCTTGGGAACGTCTAAACGAAACATAAGGAAACACTAAACACGTGCTGATGAACACCCTTTTTCCCTTGATGTCCAAAATCGCAGAAAGGGGAGAGATCATGTTAGTGTTTACCTCTTTTGTTGATGTCTATATAAATAACTGAAATCACCACAGGAGACCAACCCCTGTCCTGCTTGAAGCCGTAACTTCCTGAGCTGCAAATGTCTGGATGATTTTAAATTCCAAACCAGAGCTGTCAGTGAATAGTTTAACATGGTTTAACATGGTTTAACTATGTTTATATAACTGTTAAACTAAAAATAATTCTAAATAAATCATTCAAACACATCCAAACAATGTCGTCATGTATTTGGTATACCCTCTGCTAATCAAATTTGGCAATGGAAAATCCACCATGTTTAGTTGATGTTCCCATAAAAACATGTCTTTCTTTTGGGATTTCAATTGCTATGTTTGATTGCCTGAGGGTAATTCTTCAAGCCTGGGGGGTTGATCATCAAGCCGTACTCGGCTTGGGATTTTATAAAAAAAGGTGATGCGATGGAAGCCCATAAAAGCTGCTAGTGCAATGCCCCCATTTGTGATGTTGGGATCCCCATTTCTCGCAACTTTGTTCTGATTTGAGATGGGGATGTCACAACATTTTTAGAGGATCATACATGGGGATGTCACATGATTTAAGCATCATTTTGGCAGTGAAAAAATCCCCATTTTATCATGATTTGAAATCCCAAAGGAGAAAGTGAACCAGTCCCAGGCTATCCCAGACCTCGCACGCCAAGTGTCTGGTTAACGTAGCCTGAAAACCGGGCGAGCAGGAGAGCGAGATTTTCTGGGCACTTTGGACATAAAAATTCAGTTTGGATGATTTATATCATTTATATCATATATTATATTGATGATTGGATATTGATATAACCATGGATGATCAAATATCCAATGGATGATTTTATATTGATATATTGATATAACCATTGGTTGATTGGTTGGATGATCGATTGAGTAAATCATTTCGGCATTTCGGATCTTGTTCGATGGTTTTGGTTTGGGGACTGCACCCTGAAGCTGCTAGATTTTGAGTGGGTGAATGGTCGCAACTGTGGTAGATCAAACTTGCTTTGTGACGGCTCAAATACTGTGGGACTATAACATCGGGATATAATATGGTCAACCCAATTGACCATGGATGGCTTTCACGACCCATGTCTGGTCAGATATATTGGAGAAACTTTACAATATTTTACAATAGATTTACCTCATAAACTATAGATTTTAAAGTCAATTTACCACTAAGCCTCTTTGTTTTGGTGGTTAATACCCACCATGTCTGGTCCGTAAAGCAGCACCACTAGGCATTTTCTTGCACTATCCCCCGCAGGTCCAAGTAGCAGAAGGGACACCCTGACGCCGCAACTGGGTGGTTGCCATGGCATTTTCATAATCCCACCATTTCACCTTGTCCCGGTCGCCTGCAGATGATGAGTGATGGCCATCTGTGATGAATGAGTGATGACTATGGGCTGATGAATGAGTGATCAAAGAGTGATGACTATGATGTTTGTTGTTTTTTTGTTTCAGTGTTTGGTGATGTTTGGTGTATCTTCCTTAATTAAGAAGGATAAGATGGCAAAAACATCAACGAGGATGTGGCATCCTTTAAATACTGCCACCTGTGAGTGGAATGGTCGTGTGAAAGGATCATTTTCTGATAGTTAAATCCCCATGTTTTCTCTTCACTGATAGTCAAGTCCACATTTAGTCATCGCAATTTTCTCATCTTTAATTCATCTCTTTATATCTCAAAATAAAAATAAAAAAAATGCTAGTTGAACAGTTGAAGTCCCATTTTTGGATGCCTTGATTCATTAGATCGGTTTCAAGGAAAATTTACAGGAAAACCCAATATTTAATGGGAACATTTTTGGTGTCCTGTAGAAAATCCATTGATTGATCTCCACTTGTTGGTGGTTTCAACCCCTCTGAAAAATGATGGAGTTCGTCAGTTGGGATTATGACATCCCCAACATATGGAGAAAGTCATAAAATTCCATGGTTCCAAAATGTTCCAAACCACCAAGCAGTGATTATTAACCATTATTCACCATCATTAACCATCATTATCCCATATTAAACCAATGTTCCACCAGTCCCAGTCCATGTGTTTTTCGTTGAAAAAAAACAACACATCCGCCACTGAGCGAGCGGCTATCAACCTCCATGATGTTGCCATCCACCTGCACGCAGGGCGGTGTCTTTGAAGACGAAATGGGGCCATAGATGGCCATAGAAATAGGTGATTTACCTATTAAAAATGGTGATTTAATGGGATTTTGTGGTGATTAATAGGGAATTAGTGGGATTTTAAGGGTGATTTAATGGGATTGTATGGTGATTGATAGGGATTTAATGGGAATATAGCCTCTGGTAATTTGTTACATCTTGAAAATGACCATAGAAATAGTTGATTGATCTATGAAAAGTGGGGATTTTCCATAGTTTTTTTTGTATGTTTACCAGGCCGGGTACCTGCCTTTGGATCAATCTGACTCTGCCCGTCGCACCTTGACGGTGCATTCCAGGCTCTTATTGGCATATGTGAGCTGGGTCCATCCAGCATAAGGCGAGTAGTAGAAGGGCTGGCCCAAACCTACGGCGACAGGATACCACAGGATACCGTTGTGATGGAAAAAAAAAGAACGGCTAGGTTGGTTATAAGCAAGTCAATTGGTCAATTTGGATTTGTGGTGGATGTATCATCTACGTCTATATTTGAATATTTATATACATGTATATATTATAATATATATATACATACAGTACATGGTCTTATAATACACATCTGTAGTTTGCTGCTTTCCAGAACCAACTTATGACTGGAAAAAGAAAACACCTTTTTTCAGGGGTCCTTCGACAAGACCGGATGGGTGACCCTCTCAGGGATGGACAGATGATGACAGATGTTTCAAGGTCATTCCGAAAATTCTGGCACCCCAAATCATCCAAAATTGAGATATTTTGAGGATATTAAAAACCATACTCAGTACCAAAAAATATACTATGAGGTACTATGCTGGTACCCCAAACCATGACTATAGTAGATGTGTTTTAGTATTGAAAGCCATGGTTTTGAGATGTTTTGAGGATCCCCATATGTCACAAAAATCTGCGGCAACCGCCGTCCGCCTCCCCGATCCAGGAGTTTGAAGCGCAAGAAGGACGTCTCAAGCATCTCAGCGGCGATTTCGGCATGGCAAACCCGTTCTGTATCTAAATATTTCTGGACACTTCATGCGGTATAATATATTTCTATATATTTCTATCATATATGCTATGTTATAGTATATTTATTGTATATTTATTGTTATTTATATTGATCTACAAATTAACAAATCTGCTGGACAAAACTTACACCTGAAACCTTTGCGGCCCTGTTCCACTCTGAGGCACGTTGGCCAGCAGCGTGGTGCTGGTGGTACTGGGAGGCGTCCCCACAGTGGTACTGGAGGCGGGATCTCCTGAAATTCCAGCAAGGTCAAAGCGGGGCACCCGACCCCTTCAGAAATGCCAAAATGGTGGGTTTATGTTGGTTTCCTGGTGGGTGGTTGACCTACCCCTCTGAAAAATGATGGAGTTAGTCAGTTGGGATGATGACATTCCCAATATCTGGGGAAAAAAATCATGTTCCAAACCACCAACCAGTTTCTGTTAGTTTGACCTTTTATGGTTTCAACATGTTTCAAATGCATTGGCACAAAACAGGGCATCAGAAATATATATGTGCACCTGATTTCCAGAAGTTTAGGAAGATCTTCCAGTTGCAGTGACAACAGGTAAATTAGACCAGCCTTGCAGCTATCAAGGCAACATTCAGCGTCAATTATGGGATTCTCCGCCCCATTAACATCAAACATTTAAGGCCTATCCTTGTGAACTCATCCTTAAGATGTCCGTCGTAGACGGCTGATTTCGGTTGATTCAGCTTCAATGGTCAACGCACATGTCCCAAGTTGTTGCTTAAGTCTCAACTATTGTTGGTTATAATTTCAAATTTCTTGGAATGATAACCCGTATTAATGAACCATCCGGCTTTGTCTCAGGATATCCCAAAATCCAGCAGTTTATCATCAATTTTCATTTGAAAATGCAGTTTGGGTGATACAGTATGGGCCACATTTCAGACACATCCAAATCAGGTTTTGGTGATTCTCATAAGTTTTCCCACTATATAAAATCATGTCAAATCCCATTCATATCGCCATAAATCTCCCATTAACCCCCATCAAACCCCATAAAAATCCCATCAAAGCCCATTAAACCCCATCAAATCCCCTTAGATCCCTATCAAGTTGATAGTTAAATCCATAAAATCCCATTAAAACCCCATCAACTGGCACAAATGCCTCCATCCACCGCACTGGCATGATCCAATAGCTCCGCCAGACGTGAGGCTTCGGCCGCCTCGGACAGGTCGCAGAATTTCCCATGTGGTCAACCGATTTCATGGAGATTCAGGGGGATCCAATGGAGATTTAGGGGGATTTGATGGAGATTTAACAATTAATAGAGATTTTTTCTGGGGTGTAGTGGGATGTACTGAGATGTAATATTGGAATATTGATGAGAAATGGGAACATGAATGGAATCATGGTTTACACCCGAAACAGAACGGACCAGACCCTCTTTTTCCCCAAGTTCACCAGACATAGCTGGCCTAAATGTGGAAAAAACATGATGAAGCCACAACGATTGGAGGTTTATGGCCGGTTTTACCACGTTTTGTGCCAATGCCCTGAAAGATCTGTAGACCACTGTAGATCTGTAGCCTCACCCTGGCCGATTCTCACCTCACTCCAAGAGACTGCATAGAAGAACGAAGCAGAATGGCTGGCTTGGGGTCGAAAACTTCCCAGAGGCACCTGGCATCACATGTCCGGAACCGGAATTCAGTCACAAAAAATGCTGGGCAAATGGCTGGCAATATTGTAGACATTGTAGAAATCAGGTTTAACATTGTAGAAATGAGCAGAGTCTGCGGCGTCTGTGGGGCGGGAGTTCTTGGAGAATTCCCTAGCAATTCATCGATGACACGCACCTCCTTTGTAGCGAAAATGGGTTCAAGTTCCCGCCGACGTGGCGGCGTTTGTCAAAATGAGAAAGATATGGGTCAGATTGGTTCCATTGACCCAATCAAAATGGAGCAACCAACATCAGCCAACCATTTCAAAAAGGGAATTCATGGTTCAAATGCAGCGCGATTCCATGGCTGGGGCACATTTTTAAAGCCATTGGTTGATTAAATCATGTTAAATTTCATTCCTTTTGGCCGATGAAAAATGAACTTCCCCATTTTGGCTGTTGAAAATCTCTATCGCCATTCTTGGCTTCAAAGCCTCAGTTCTGCTTGGCGCCCTTTCTTATTTTTGCTCAAAAAATCACCCATGTCTTGTTGCTATGTGTTGCTCCAAAGAATTCCCCATCCATTTCTGCTCAGTTCCCAGTCTGTGATGCGGCCCGCGGCCAAGGCACGTAGATGCCATAGGCGCCATCGGATCTCGAACTCGCGAGTTCAGAATGTCTGGCCGCCTGCGGATGTTGGGGATCCTGCTCACCAAACACCAGTAGCTGTGGCAGTTTCTGGATGTTCCTCCCCCCAATTGACATGGGAAAACTATGAAAACTATGATCAAGATTGATGAAGTAACTTGATCTATCCCATAGGATCCATATATATATATATGGTAACATTTACCATCAATATACCCCAAATGTTAGCATATATACCATACATGGATCCTATGGGTATGCTCATACCATCCATCTTGCTCTTGGTGACCCAGACTGCACTCGCCATCCTTGGGCCCTCACATGGATCAGCGACCAACGTCCATACTCAGCTCGAATGATGGCGTGGCTGTCCGGATGCGTTGAGAACACGAAGACGTTTTCATCGCCTGAGCTGACAGATGCTGACAGTTGACCTCCACAAGGTGGCCAGAGTTGGTGAAGTTAGGCTGAAAAAAAACACAATAGCTATATTAGATTAACAATGCTTTATGGATCTTCATGGTAGATGTAGAAATATATATATATATATATGTGCGGGTGGGTTTTATAAACCAACTCATATAACTAATATATATATAATTATATATAATTAATTATAATTATATAAGTGGGGAGCACCAAGACAATGACACTGCGCTGGTTGCTGGTCAGCATTTTGTTGATGAAAACAAACGGGCGGTTTTCTGAGACAAACATCTTGCATTGTCTCAAGCAAACATCGGAACATGTGGCTTTTGAATGTTAAGATCAATCGAAGTGAAGATTGAAACGACTAAAACAAGAGGATGGTTCCGGTGTGTTCACCAAAACATTCCAGTTTCAAGCATACCTTACAGCGACTGACTTAAGACCATCTTCAGATGCAGAGAGATAAATTGCAACTAATCAGTTGCAGTTTCCGCCGAAGGAAGAAGTAGCAAACATAACAACATATGGCAAAACCGAAAAAGAAACAAAACAAACTATCGAATCAACATGTTTTTTCTTACACATAGCAAAATGATATAGCAATATCATAGGCATTCAACAGAATGTCATTGGCATCTTCCAGTCCCTTTGTTGCAGTGGCATTTCCATCCATGCGCCTGAATGAACACGCAAGATGTGACCATGCTCCGTGGGCTCAAAGCTACGCTCCACAAATTTCCCTGCGGGGCAAATCTTCTTCGGGGAAGGCATGATTTTTGGGGGGTCGGGATGTGCCAAACATAGGCAGGGGATTGTCTGAAAATAGAATACCCACTAATTCTACCTATATAATTCTAATGCTTTATCCTCATTCTCCTCTCCCTATCACCCTATGACATGGTTATTTTTGGGGGTATACCGGTATACCCCATTTTCACAGCAGCCCCAAGAAGGCTATGATTCGTTTTTGCATGCTGATGGGATGATCCTTAGCCAAGAGGCGGCTTTGTGATTGAAGACGAGGATGGTCTGAAAGGTACCCTCTGGTAAACATACAAAACACTACGGAAAGATCCACCATTTTTAATGGGAAAACTCACTATTTCTATGGCCATTATCAATAGCTATGTTAGTTTACCAGAGAGTACTTGACCAATGATTATTAATGAATGGACAATCATTACCATTACTGTTACAGTAACAGTATGTACTTGAGACTGGCTGCGAACACCACAAAGCTTTTTTTAATGAAGTAAGCGTTTTCCAGGTCCATATGGCACTGCTGACATAAGAGAAACCGTATAATCCGTATTATGGTAAAAATGATCATCCATCACATAATCCCATAGGATCCATGTATGGTATATGTGCTAACATTGGGGGTATATTGATGGTAAATGTTACCATATATAGCATACATGGATCCTATGGGAATGGCAAACCGTATCATGGATATAGAATCCCTCGCAATGAATCTCAATCAATCCATCCTTTAACGCACGTTGCGCCTTGCTCCTTCAACGGGCGATCAGTGGTACCGATCCAGTCGTCGGACGTACCAAACCAAACCTTTCGCTTAGCGGATTTTTGGGTGACTTCAAGTCTTCAATCCTTGCTTCAAGCAACAAAAACTGGTTCAACACTCAATTCAAGTGGGACAACTTGGATTAAGTGTATATAATATTTAAAATGTAAAAGCTGGGATGAAGCATACTATGTAGTTAAGCCAGTGGATGCCAGTGGCAGAATCAAATGGTACCAACGCATGCAACTGCTCTGATCTTGCACATCACTCAAATTCAGGCAAAGAAATTACAGACCAAGATTGTACCATGTCCAGAAACGAACGGAAACTAACAACATTATCATTTCAATCTCTAAATTCACAGGCTAGTGCCATCGGCTTGCATCAGTTTTTTCCCCAAGTGTGGCAGCAGTCCTTTGCCGGGTATGGGACACCTCTGAACCCACAACATTGGTAATACTTAGAATTAGATTTTCCATTTTGGAAGGTTCACTATAATATAAGATAATATAATATCAAATTAATATCAATATCAATACAATATAATATATATATATATAAATAATATTATAATATACAATTGTCATAGTCGTGACCCATTTCCATTCAACTGATACTTCAATCCAGTCTAGTGCTGCAAAAAAATCATGCCCCAGACAATATTTTTTCATCCGTTGAGTTTCGTCGCTGCCTCCACGTTGTCCAAATTCTTGAGCGCTTGGAAACTGAAGTTGGCTTGAAATACCAGGCCATTCCCCGTGAAACTGTAGGTTCCTCAGATGCAGCTGCACTGCGCAATCGGTTCAACCGGGCTTTGGGGCTTTTCCTGAAAAATTTCGTGGGAGAAAAGAAAGGCACACTGTGACGGTCACACTGTTGAGTTTTGAACTTCAGAGTTGAAGAGATACCAAACATTACCAAGCACTTGGACTTTTGGATCCTCAATTCAAAACAGTGGATTGGTGGGAAAATCTTTACCGGAAACCAGAGTTATTTTCCCATAATTATATGGTGCTTTCCTGTAATTTTTCCCTTAATCCACAACGAACAACAGTGAAATCGCACCAAACACCGGTCGCGACTCGCCAAGTAGCGCTTTAGCACTGCCTTGGAGTCCAAGCGGCTTAAGCGGAGATGGGGGGACCGGGAGAAACCCGGTCCCAAATGGTACCCGGCCTGGTAATTTAACATGGTTAATATATGGTTAATATATGGATAATCTATGGTTAATAATAGTTACCCTCTGGTAATTTGTTACATAGCTATTAAAAATGGCCATAGAAATAGTTGATTTACCTACGAAAACTTGTGATTTTCCATCGTTATTTTAATTTACCAGAGGGTAATTCATCATACTGGTTGGTGGTTGACCTACCCCTCTGAAAAATATGAGTTGGTCAGTTGGGATGATGACATTCCCAATATATGGAAAGTCATAAAAGTCATGTTCCAAAGCACCAATCAGTCATATGATTATCCAATGAAAGTCATCCCGGCACGCCATTTGTATCATTTGTTAGGGATCGAAGTGAGCGCAGCGAAAGCCTTTCTACGCTGGTGAATACCCCATGAATAGAATGAATGACATCATACGGTCTTCGTCTGCAAAATACTGAGGTGACCCATACAGTACATCCTTACCCTTGATAGGGAAGTCACATCTCAATTTCTCCCATCTACAAGTTCCAACATCCCACCAGCTCCTAGTTCATCCAGCCGCTTGGAAAAAACCTTGGGATGGGGTGTGCCTAAAAGTCCGAGAGTGCTCTTGACTATCCAATTAAGAAATCTCAGTGGTGGCAAAATAATTTCTTGGCACGCATGACTTCCAACTTCCAAATATGTGAGTAACCCGTACGTTGTCTTGGTAAGTTAACATACTCGGCGGACACACAAATGATCCCGGCGCAGGAAAATCCTCCTAAAGGAATAGGATCTTATCTTCCCACATGCCACAACACCTACATAGTTTACTGCGAATCCAAAAAACATGATTTGAAGCCATAATTGATTTACTTGAATGATTGAAAGCCCATAACCGATGAAAGAAAGAATGATTTTCAAGCTCCACTAAATACTAGCCATCACTTCTTCCAGCAACCATCATGTTTCTGGATCAAGCAGTTATCACTAATTATGGTGGCAATTCTTGGATCGTTAGCCACTCCTAACCATCATTCTGACGTCGCAGACGAAGATAATGATCCCCAGAGATCATTTGGAGTTGCAGATCTTCTATCATCTCATATCCCCATGGAAAAATTACCAGCTGGTTGGTGGTGCAATAGCCATCTTGAAAAATAATTTAATATGAGTTCGTCAATGGGAAGGATGACATCCCATATATATTATGGAAAAATCAAAAAATGTTCCAAACCACCAACCAGTCATTAAAATACCCCATGAAATCATATGAAATCCCAATTTCTTGCTGAGTTCCGTCCAATGAATTGCACCTTCCAACCCCCCGATTTTGTAGCCTGCGCGCCTGCGTGACCCCGCGGACGCTCAGCTCCTCAGTGACGGTGCAGTACTCCGCGTCGCGGAAGTGCAAATTCACTCGACCTCGGGGTCCGGGAAGTCTCGCGAAGGCGTTTGTGGGATATGGATGGATAATGATGGATATGGGGCGGCAAAAATTATGGACAATGAATGATTATGGATGGTTATGGATGATGGATGATTATGGAAAATTATGGATTATGGATGGATGAGAACGGATGATTCTGAATGATTACGGGATATGAAATGGGTTTGATTGGTACACGTGATAATCGTTTCAAAGTCTAAACAATAACTTGTTAAATGCGGATTGGGATTGGACATAATAAAAGGGGATGATCGGATGATTCAACGTTTCTGGCTGCATAATTCACTAAGACATCACAAAATATCATAAACATCATAGAAGATGTTACGAATCAGTGATGAAAATTGATGAAATATGATCGCATATGACAAATCATGTAGAAAATGAGATTTGCTCTCAAGAACCCCAAATCATCTATGATTGGATGGTCACTGCCCTACCGCTGTGACCTACACAATGTCAATGGCTATACTTGCAATGAATAGAAACGTCAATTTACAATTTGTTGAATAATAACCGGCCAGAGGGGTCTTGGGTCATGTACTGTCGGATGGTCAAGTCATCTTTCACGTGTTTAATTCTGTGGGAAGTACATTGCTCTAATTTGCGGAGTTGGCATGCCACGAAGTGCTAAAGTCTTTTGATGTCTTTTGTGGCTGTCGAAAGTCTGTCCAAACATTGCTTCCCTAGATTAGAGACTTTGAACCACTTTCAAACAAGACAAGCGAAACCCCAGGAGAGCACACGCCCCTTAGGGGTGCGATGCTCTAGTGGGCCCCAGTGGGCCATCAAATTGCTCGCCCACAGGGCTCCTTCAAGAGCTCAAAGACTAAGGTCGAAATGGTTCAAGGAACTTCAAAGCAAAATTTGGCTGGCAACAAAGGATTTGATTTGACAATGGACATATATTGATTTGACCATGGCCATATTCATCATATTGATCGAAGTTCATCATATCCCTAGAAACATCACACAGCCGGGCGATCGAAGCCAGCCGGTTCCCAGTTCCGCCGTGCCACGCCCCAAGTCTGCAATCTCGCCGTCGATCTGGCAGTGAAGTGTCATCGTTTTCCGGAGGGAAACATAGGGAAACTGGGGATGGCATAGATACACATGGTAAAAAACATCACCAGATACCCTCCTGATCCTCTGGTAAACATACAAAAAACATCACCAACTATGGAAAAATCCACCATTTTTAATGGACAAAGCGTCTATTTCTATGGCCATGTTCAATAGCTTTTTGTATGTTTACCAGAGGGAATTCAAGATATCATCACGTCATCATCATATCACCGAGACACTGGAATATATGTTGTATGATGTTGTAGGAATATGCTGTTTAAACAGTTACCCCCAGCAGAAACTGCCTCTCTCAACCGTTCTCTGATCATCATAGGAATGCAGGGAATGAGCCCCAAAGTCAGCTGCCAAGGCAATCATCATGGCTGCCAAGTATTGCTAAGGCTTGCCAAAAATCAGCCCCAGCTGAAAGCGAGAACATCCCACGAGCCGTCTGAAGACAGCCCATCCGATCTTTTTTCCGGGCTCCACCCAAAGATTCTGGATACATTACATAAATAATCACTAATATATACTAAATACTATGTATGTATATATATATATGTACACACTCGTTACACACGTAATATTACAGTATATATATATAATTATATATATAATTATAATTCATTTATTTAGTTCATATCACAATGAAGCAAAAACAGTCAAAAACAAATACCAGGGTTTCTTCCCCCCACAAGCCATGAATTTCCAGTGTCGGCCCAATCCTGAACAGTGCCCAGGCAATCCAACGGCCGCGCCTTGACAGTTGTACTCAGATGCAGTTGGCTGTAAGTCAACTTGGTCCAGCCCGTGCCCTTGGTGGACTTGTAGAAGGGTTGGCCCAGGCCTGCCACGTCTCGAGATCCGAATGAGATGATGAGGAGGATAAGGACAGGACCAGGGACAGGAGGACGAGGATGAGGATGATGGCGATGGGGATGGCGATGGTGATGATTTGGATGTGGATGTGTTTATATCCCCAACAATAAAGAGAACAAAACAGTATATATTTATATTCCCTCCTGCTTTGATGGTGACGCACTTGATCTTACTTTGGATTTTTGCAGGATCACTTTGTACCAGCCAAAGACACCCCACATGATTTCAATGGCTCGAGGGATTCGGAATCGGCCACAGAAGCAACAGTTTTTTTTATGTTTTTTTTTTATGTTTTTCTAAGGGGCCACCAGAAGCCAGCAAACTCTTCCACCGGTCTTTGCACGTGCGAACGCTGCGCTGTGAGTTCAAGCTTTCTGCGGTCACTTTCGCAGCATGGCTAATTCTGGTCATGGCCCATGTAACATCAGTCAACACGGGAAGACAACTGGGCGACGAGACACTGAGTCTTTTTCAGCGTGGCATTCACTTCCCTAGAAACATTGAAGAGTTGGATTCATTTTCAAATCACCACATGTTTGGATGTGTATGACTGGGAACATCATCTATCATCAACATGGGTTTGTCTGAAAATGTGGTACCCTAAGGTCCAATGGGCTATCAATGTGTATCACCATTTTGCACATTGAATTTGCTGTTTTGGGTGCATACCCCATTTTCAGACACGCCCATATCAGAATAAAAATGACCTCCTCTCTGCACTGTCCTTGTCAGCCGCAATGCTCACTGTCACATCAGGTTGTCAAGGATGGGATTCCCCCACGGTGAAACCAAGCTTAAAACCGCTTTGCCAAAGACATTCACTGCCGCGCATGGGACAAGAAGTCTCAGAGAAGATCAGGCGAAGCAACAATGCTTGAAACCGCTTTTTTAAATCCCACTGTCAGGTGCAGCCCCATTATCTTTAAGCTCATTCAGCTCAAACACAACAACCATACAACAACCATACCTGCGATCCATTGGCCCGGACCTATGGGTCGGCAGCAGTGAATTGGGAAATCACTGGGCCATTTCTCCCCAGGAGTTGTGGCAGACAAGGCGTCCCAGGTGACCATCCTCTTACTGCGAGCAATGTCTGATGTTTGGTATCTTTGTCAATATGTGTGTAAATAATGATGGCAAATTATAGTAGTAATAGCATTCATAGTGTGTAAATAATGATGGCAATTTATAATGTAATTTAGTAATAGTGTTCATAGTAGTAAATGGTAGAAACATGAACAACGTGTGAATGATGTTGAGATGATGCAGATTTTTGTCCCAGCTGAAAAAAATATGGCGTAGGTCAGCGTAGCTCGTTGAGCATAGCTACTTCACAACTCCAAGTCGATAAGATCAGCAGTGACTAATATTGCAACATGGTCAGTAAAACTCACCGTCATATACTGGTTGGTGGTTTCAACCCCTCTGAAAAATATGAAGTCAGTGGGGAAGGATTATCCCATATATTCCCATATATTATGGGAAAATAATCCAAATGTTCCAAACCACCAACCAGTATAGGTTTGAAAAAAAAAAACACCTATAGCATGATCCTATGAATCGATGTCCCCCCCGGGTATCCATTTCTGAAACATTCAAAAACGATTAGTGTTGGCCCCTGAAAAAATGTACTTCCGATGCGGAAAAAAAAAAAACATCATTTTGATGGTTTAAATCCACAATTTTGATTGTGCTATCTGAATCCCCGCTGCGGAAAAAAGCGTTTCGGAGTTGTAGGGATGGTCAAATCCAATATTACCATCTATGAATATATATATATATTACCTATATCATGTGGTTGGGAAACTCTAAATAGTCCCAACTGGGCATGGCGCAACATTTTTATACCCCTAGCTCCAGAACCTCCTTACCACTGGATTCTGGCTGCAACTTGCGGCCATTTGGGGATGATTCCCCAAAAAACATTCATCATCATAGTGACATCGCAGTGAAGTCATTGCAATTTCATTGCAATTTAAATAGAAATTACCCCATGTCTAGATCATTTTCCCATTAAGACTAAAATCTGCCATTGTTATTGAGGATTTCCCAGCGCGGCCCGCCATGTTTGATGAAACCAGAGGACGCTTGGCCCCTTTTCGACGCTCTTGTTCTGCTCCCGTTTTAGGGGGCGCCCAATGTTTGAGCTCCCTTCTCGGCCGAAAATGCCAACCCTTCGCCTGGAAGCTTGGTGGTCCAGAAAATGAGAAGAAACTTAGGATTTTTCATTCACCGAAAATGATCCAAAGGGGATTCGATATGATTTGAATTTAGTGAAATTTCCAGGGTTGAAGAATGAGTTCAGCGACAAAAGAGACATGATTTGATCAGTTGGACAGAATGTTCAGCAATTGTAGCAGTCCCGATGTCAATGTCTATCAATCATTTTGCCCATAAAAATGGCAATGTGGGTTGCCTGGCCTATTAAAAAGACAGGCCCCCCCTGGATCCGAAGAGCAGATTGGATTTTCTGGGTGCCACACCTCCCAAATACACAAATGCCAGAGGGTGGTACTCTGTGACTTTTATTCGTTTCTGTGGGGTATACCCAAGAACTGAAATGGAGATGATGATGATGGTTTTTACCATGGGGGCATTCTAGTTTCAAACAAAGCCATGAGCAAAGAAAGATGGTTTTGAAGTTCCAAGTATACTTAGATGGGCCATGGGATTAGCTAAATGGTTAGTAACTGGGGATATAACCCCCTATATCCCAATTACAATCCATTTACTAACTAGTTAACTAACTCCATGGCCCATCTAAGTAGTCAAGACTGTAGATGTTGATTGCACAGCTCTTGGACCCTAAGGCCGCTTTAATTTAAAAAAACAACTGCTTGACATCGATCCCAGGAACCCACAAGAGGAACCACAAGGGGTCATTTTCGGGAATGAATACCCTCTGGTAAACAGCCACATAACTATGGAAAGTCACCATTTTTAATGGGAAAACTCACTATTTCTATGGTCATTTTCAATAGCAAACTATTAAATTACCAGGCCGGGTATCATGTATTGTCAGCAATGCGAATCATCCCACTCAGATGGCCTCCCGAGACTAAAGATCAACAGCCGGGCTACAACACGATGCGAGGCTCGGGGTATCCAACTCAACATGTTGGGTATGGCATCAACTAAGTCACTAAGTAGTCCAAAAAGGACCAACAATCCCACCTCTCATTTTTTGCGTCCAACTCAAACCAGCTGGTCCAAGTCGCTGCAGAATTCAATGAGAAAAGTGACCTTGATGTTCTTCTTCGAATAGATCTCATTCCTTGCCCCGCACAGATTTTTTGGGCAAGATGGACCGTGATGGAGCCCGTTTTTTGGGTATTCAAAAATCAAAAATGGGTGTGTTTTACCCGTGGACCTACTTGAATCTGGTGGACAGTAAGTCCAATATCTACCCATGAATTCTGGGGCTCAAAAAACAATTTGGTCAACGATGATTGAGTATCAACTTATTCCTATCAGGCAAAAGCTTAGAATGTGACAGGAATCCATTGGGGTTACAACCTCAAGTAGAACCCAGTGATTTCCAACGTGTCTTGTTGACCAACATGTACAGTACCTCGACCCTCAATGTACCCATCAAAACTTAAATGTATTTCATTGATGGTAACGCCGATGAAATATGGTATGGCCGCCAACCAGACGGTCACATTTTTTTTTAGTCAACATACCCCAGTTGGCCCTTTAAAATTGGATATACACCAATAAGTGGGATGATGATTGGATGATGTAAAATGAACTCCAATGGTTGGTTCCTGGGTTCATGTAAAATGAACTCCAATGGTTGGTTCCTGGATTTGGTTTCCTATTGGCTTTTACCGAACCAATGTTGATGGGGCTGATGGTCAATGGGTAAAAAAATGCGTCCAGATGACCAGCGAAAAAAAAACAGGTGCATCCGTGGCGAAAAAGGGTGTCTCCAAAAATAGGACGGACTCGCCTGCTATGCTGATCTGCCCAGCCAACATGATGATTGAAGCATCATTTACAATTACTATATTCTCAAAAAAAGGAACTGTGCGAGGGTGCGAAGGCTGAAGTTTTTCATGCCAAAATCAATTTTCAAAGCATGAGAAGGATGGCGGGTCCATCTCCAAACCTAGGAATTAAATGCAATTAGATAAAGCGTTACTTTCCGCGATAACTTTCACAGTTTAATAATTCCCCAAGCTTTTTTGCAGACTTTCCCGTGGATCCAGATGCCCCATGAAACGCACACGTTCTGAGCCCACAGTTTCACTTTTCAATTGGACCATGAAATTTTGACCCAATGGCAGTCCGGCAGTCCATTGGTTTTGGATGAGAAATGCCATGCGTTCAGTTCATCATTGGGGACGGACAAGTCATGACATGAACCAAACTGGTAGTCGAGGCCAACACTGAGCTTCCAGTATACTTATACAGCCCATACACAATTATTTAATGTTTAAATATCACGTAATTTTGAAGGATATCCTCTGGTAATTGAACAAAGTCATGGAAAATGATATACTTCTTATAGATGATTTAATTACCTATATAATTTACCTTGATATGAGAAATTGTGTGTTTTCCATAACCATGTTACGTTACCAGAGGGGACTTAGAACACGCTTTTCTTCAGCTTCAGATTCCAGAGATTAAAAGATTCTAAAGTCCATGATCCTCCACTCAGTCTAAAAATCCACTCTTAAATTAAGCCTACAATGTGGGGCCCCCCAGTTATAAGTTGGTTTATAAACCCCATTAACTATAGTTATAAGTACCATAAACCATAGTTATTGGAGTTATGTTCACCAACTTAGCGTTCTCGTGGCCGGGGGCCCCACATTGTATGGTTTTTGGAAGATTTACCCTCTGGTAAACTAACATAACTATGGAAAATCACCATTTTTAATGGGAAAACTCACTATTTCTATGGCCATTTTCAATAGCTATTTTGACATAACCAGAGGGTAACGATGTGGCGAGTTTCTGAATCTTCAGCGTTTGCGTCGGAATGATATAGAAATTGGCCAAGCGTGCCAGGTTGGTCGCTGACATTAAGGCCCAAATCTCTGGACTGACCTGAAGTTATGCGAGGGGCGTGGTGAGTTTCTTGGAGTCCCGTAAATTGGTTGGAAAAAAAAACACCACCTTTCGAAAATAACCACTAACATCACCAAAACTGTAGGTTTTTTTGATGTTTTAATATGTTTTATAAATGGAATATCATGTGGAGTAATCGTGACATAAAAAAATGCCGTGAGATATTCAATTCACCACCTGAAGACCATCATAATTCGCATCCCGACTCAGTGTTTCATTATTCCTTCGTCACAGGTCGATCCATAACCCATGACGGATCCATGGTGCTGGTATGTTAATGCTAACATGACTGGGGTTTTTGTTGATGGGATCCATGTTACCATATATAGCAGCACCATGGATCCGTCATGGGTAATGCAGATGTATCGGGGATCAGAACTAGAACGACCGGACCGTGGGCTTTGGATGCCATGGTTATCCTCTAAGTTTCGCCGGTCAGGAGGTAAGTCGACCTGGGTGCTTCGAGGATCGTCCGTAGATATCCCATATCTATATCTATATACTGGTTGGTGGTTGACCTACCCCTCAGAAAAATCATGGAGTTAGTTCGTCAGTTGGGATGATTATTCCATTCCCAATATATGGAAAAAAACATGTTCCAAACCACCAACCAATCATGTTAAAACTATGGTTTTTCCCCTTGTTTTGGATCCCTTAGACCAATCCACAACGACCACTTCCCGGCACCACGTTGGAAGCGACGTTGGAACCGGGGCGGAACCGGCCCCCTTTCGCCGGGCCCCCGGGCACCAGCACCAAATTGCAGGGCCGCGCAAATCCCCGCCAGCACCATGGCCACCTTAGGGGTTTTCGTTGGGCGGGCAGTGCCTATTGGATCCAATGGGATAGAATATATGATATTATAGTAGTATATTAATTAATAGGGTTTATAAATGTTTATAATTTATAATGGAAGATAGTGGAAATGCAATGGACTTAATAAAGGATTAGTGGAATATTCATGGGACATGATGATGATGTCCCATGGGGATATCATGGGATATAAGGATATGAAACTGGGTATTTTCCATTCTGACTGGGATGATGTTAGTGAATGGGATGGTTTCTTACTGGGTTTACAAATTTAGTGTATATACATTAGCAATGGTTAGTTTACCAATAATTAATGAGATGGTCTATTACTAAGCATAAAAGACATCATCCCATTGAATTGTGGTAGTTGACCACTCTAATGTAATGAATAAATGTCGACGTGTAATTGATGGAACTACGAAGTGGATAGCATTGCATTGCCATGAGTAATTGCTGCAAAACAGGGCTGTACTCCATGCGAAGGGTATGCAGCGCAGCTAGTAGTTGAATTGGAGTCTGTATGTGTTGATTATATTTACATAATATAATATACATACGATATACATATATATATATATATATATATTATTATACATATATATATTATTATACATATATATATATATATATATATGGTATTATATAGTATTGGCATCATTTGATGAAACGACATGTAAATATGGAGGTTTCCCAAAATGATGGTACCCCTAAATCATCCATTTTAAAAGGATTTTCCATTGTAAACCTAAATCATCCATATACCTGTATGTTCATATATACATATTATATATATATATGTGTGTGTCTATTAGCATATCACCAAATATCACCAAAAAATAAGGATATCATGGGACCTTCCTACAGCAATCAAACCGTTGATGTTTTCACAGAAAACTGAAAGGACCCCCTCGACTTTTTGATGCTTAAAACATGTTGAGTCCACTCTTGGCTGTCAACCTTCTCTTCAATCCAGTAAAACATGGTTGGTAACTGATGGCTGAATGCTAATGATTCAGACACAAAAAAAACACTTAAACCATCCTATGTTCGACCGTCTGAGCTCGTGATCAAACGATATGAAACGTCCAGAGAACTCCCATCCGTTCATAATTTCCTCCCTGAATTATTTGAAGAAATGCAGAAAACACACAACCTATTTGAGGCCATAAACATTCACTCCAATGACTCCCAGTTTAGGTGAGATTTCATCATTTTTTTTGCTGTTTGACTCCAAATTTAGGTGGTTTTCCTTCCTCCATCTTTGGTACCTCCTGGCGGCCCAAGCTGGATCAAGCTGGCATGGCGAGGCGCAACCACACAGCATGCAATCAGCATCATGCCACCGCAGTCCCAGATCTTCTTGGTCGCCTGCCAATCAGCGTCGGTGATTCCCAAGGCTTTCCTCAGTGGCTTGCCGGCTCTGAAAATGGCGAAAATCTTCGCCCATTGAAAGGCCAAAAATGGCGAAAATTAAGATGAACTGATTCACCATGAAATTTTATAGGCAGCCTATCTTCATACACCAGCCAATCAAGTGGGGGAACGATGAGGAAATGCACCTATGCGGAGCTTGGCCATCGAACCGGGCCATCTATACAAGTTCGTTACTGTAACTGTTGGTTTACTGGAAGGTCGTGACGGTCGTGACTGTGAAATACTGGATCGGTCAATCTATTGGGATCGTGAAATGCTCGTGATGTTTGAAACCACAAACCCAGTATTGTTGAGCTGACATGTCAGGGAGTTTTCTGAAAAAAAAAGTATTCCATTAAATCCAACTGTTCATCATCATCAACATCATCAACAACAACATCAACATCACCATCACCACCACCATCATCACCACCTTCATCATCCTCATCCTCATCACCAGCATCATCATCAACAACATCATCTACATGACCACCACCACCACCATCATCATTATTATTATCGTCCTTATCATCATCATCATCATCATCATCATCATCATCATCTCATCATCATGAACATCATCATCACCAGCATCATCACCAGCATCATCGCTATCATCACCAGTATCAGCAGCAGCAGCAGCAGCAGCATCATCATCATCGTCATCGTCATCGTCACCAACATCATCATCACAATTTTCATCACCCCATCCCCATCCCCATCATCATCATCATCATCATCATCAACAACAACATCAACATCATCATCATCACCACCACCACCATCATCATCATCATCACCACCATCTTCATCATCATCACCCTCATAATCACCAGCAAAATCATCAACAACATCATCTACATGATCACCACCACCACCATCATTATCATCATCCTTATCATCATCATCATCATCATCATCATCATCCTCATCCTCATCCTCCCAACTTACATGGCCATCGAATGGGGTTGTAGACCCCATTTGCAGACACACATACACACACACCATCTTGTTGGTTATATCCCATTGAGGTCCCAATAATAGCTCATGGATAAATAAATAAATAAATATATATATATATATATATTATGTATATTACATATATATATACACATCCCATAATGATGTATGGTTGGTGTTATACCTAAACCATCCAGTTAAACCCATAATACATCCGTTTATAGCCATTAACGTCCCATTGATATCCCATTAATTAATTCAAATTATATAATTCCTATTAATTTCCCATTGTATTGAAAATATCCCGGTAATATTAACTTCAAAATTAAGCCATTTCCTATGGATTATTGTCCTATTAATTCCATGAATATCCCACTAATCAGCCACGTTCACAACCGCTCCGTGTCGCCCCGCCCACAGGGCCCACAGGGCCCACATCCTCCATGGTTCAACTCATCGGTAAGCGGAGGCCAGGAGCAACAAATGAAGACCTGGTGATTTTCATTCACCGCGGCCAGTGGCCATTTACATGGGGAAAAGATATGGGAAACTGAAGTGAAAAGATCCATTGGGATTGGGGGTACCCGGGATACGCTACTGAAAAGAATCTTTAAGACACACCGGTGCTGGATCCTGCTCCTGCTTAAGCATGTGGTCTTGGAATGGTCAAAAAATGTAGAAAGTATAAAGCTCAGAAATTCACAAAACATACAGTACCCCAATTTGTTTCAGTGGTCTGTCCCCCCATTGATCACCAGGTTTTTCTGGCCTTTACCGCCTGTGGGTCGCACTTGGGTGGGCAGCCGCACGGCATGGCGGCTCCACGTTGCTGTGGCACGTTGGACTTTTTGGGTGTCACAGTGTGGCACGTTTCAAGCTGCTGAGCCAGGCCGAGGTTGGCTGAAAAATCATCCAGTCACCAAATGGCAAAACATGGCAACACCTTAAGATATAAAACATGGTTCAACCAATATCACCTGAAATGGTGGTAGTTACCTCCCAAATTGGAGCTATGGTTTCTAGTTGATTCCCGGGTTTCTCACATGGGGACCGTCCAGGATCAGCCTGCAATATGAATGAATACACCCCCTCAAACCATCCAAAATCGATATAATGTTGTATGTCCTTTGGTGTTGGGTGATAGCACATACCGGTAGATAGCACGAAGACTCATAATATACTCAGATGATCTCAGATGTATGTAGGTATGAGTCAAACCACATAAACACCCAAAAAGTGAGATCCAAACCCTATCTAGTGCCAAACATAGGCCAGAAACCGGTCCAGAGAAAATGGCAACTGACATGACTTAAGACAGCGATAGACATGATGAAGGACTTGTGGTTTCCCCAGGAAAGCCGTGATGCCGTGATGATCAGCCAAGCTTTGGCAGTTCAAAAGGAGCCTTCCAACTTAACTTCAAGCTCCCGTGCTGCCTCCATTGCCCAGTAGACCGATCTTCAAATACGGAGACTGCAGGACCTTGGACGAATGAACAAGCAACACAAGATTGGTCACTCGTAAATGAGTCTGTCTGACAGACTGTCACCCGCTTACACCTTTAAAACTAGACTTCATACATGGCCATACACAGTCTTGTGGTCGGATCAGTTTGGTGTGGGGATTGTTTTGTGCTTTTCCAGCAACACATTGCGGCAAACAATTCCTGTTTTCCCGGTGTTGGGAAATGGGAAACACCGGCAAGAAAACAAAACACAATAATTATCAACATATATCAACATCTCTACCGGCTAAATGTCAGATGCTGAAAATATCCAGAGAAAAACTGTAGTTTTTTTCCCTGTAATTTTCTGTACATGTTGCATAAGGTCCCACTGAGAAGCGGCAGCCGCATCATATGAGCCCACGGTTTCGAAGTTCACCAATTGGGTCCGTCATGACATCAACAGGTCCTGTCTTGATCTCCATCCCAAGGAAAATTGTCATTTTTTTGTCGTTCATTGGTTGTTAGTGTCAACCTATCCTAACAAAACGATGAAAGGATTGAACATCGCCATCCCAGCAGAAAGTTCTCTAAATCATCTAAATGCCCATGGGTTTTTGTGCTTCATCCCCAGATTTTATCACCCAGAGGAGTCTCGGAGTTCTGCCACTCCCCCATTCCACGGCCACTGGGATCGCCCGACATAAGCCAAAGGGGTGGTGCTTGTACTAGGCATGAGCCAAGTGGTGGTGCTGGTGCTCGACGGCTTGACTGACGGTCGGATCACGGTGGCTTAAAGCCCGACATCCGAAACAAAAAAGGGGATGGTCAGACCCCAGGAAGGGCTTTATATTAGGTATATACCACAAATATGTTTCGAAACTCTGGTTGAGTATCGACCCCAACTTCTCCTAGCGAAAACTCTCATGGGATGTCGGTGGCGCAAAACCATGCCCTCCTTGTCTTTATGGATCGACATCCCATCTTTTGTGATGAAACCACCCACGGTGAAACCACCCATGGTTATTTCTGGAATCACTCCATTCCCATCACCAATATTGGACAAATTGAACCCAGCCGAAACCTCTAAGAAATGGCTCCAAAAAAAACGCACACGCACACACATCCATCCATTGTTTTTCCACATCTTGCAACATGTTCCAATGGTTTTTACCAATTTTCCAACATTTTCCACCGGGAAAACCTCAGAAAAACTATCCCAAGCCCGGCCAAAAAATCGCCTTCTTCGGCCACCCGCAGGAGGTCTTGCAGACGATCGGCGCCAGCTGCCTGGGTTTGCCGGATGCGGATGGACAAAAATTGATTCTTTCCTGGATAGTCTGTGGATCTGAGGAAATTATTTGACCAGATACCCGGCCTGGTAAACTAACATAGCCATAGCTATTGAAAATTGCCATTAAAAAAGTGAGTTTTCCCATTAATAATGGTGATTTTCCATAGTTATGTTAGTTTGCCAGAGGGTAACGCTTGGAAGTTCAGATCCTCATATTTTTGGAGAGATTTGGACGATCTGTCAGATAAAGTGCTGATCGACACCAAAGAGTGAATCAATGATGCAGTTGTTTTCGCACAATTCCATCTCTTCTCTGGTTCCTGCGGGAAAACCAAGGTCAAAACGTTGAAAGTGAGTTGCGTTTCAGAAATTGTCATGTGTCTCAGCTTCCATTTGAAAAATTGCCAGCTATCACCTCAATGTGGCAAACCAAATGCCATGCACCTCTGAGAACTGGTATGGTTGAAAACCGCAGCGACTTAGGGCAATTAAGGTTGGTTTATGATGATGTTCATTGGGATTTAAAGCCACTTATAGGATCTCGATGGTACATTGATTGATGAGCCAAAAGTCCTTATGATCACAATGTATATATATATATAGATATGTATGATTATATATGATTATATATAATCTATATCATATTCGCATTCCAAATCCATTTTCGGTATAGCAACTCCCAAAAGATGCAGAATATCTTCAGAATCCTCAAAGAGTTGCGAGGTTCAGCTTGGGTGTTACTGGTACAGTACTACTCCGTTTGTCTTGGGATTTACACATCTTTGGGACCGAGGGACCGTTTAACATGGGGTTTTTTACTAGCCTCGTTTGTAAACTGACTGGTTGCGAACTGGAAGCCATGAACCATTTAGTTCGATGATATATATATATACATATATATATATATGTATTAACAATGGTGATTGTCCAGTTCGCCAATGTGACAGACTACCAGAGGGTAAGATCATATTATGGGTCAAAACCCTGATATCCTAGGTTACTAGGTATCCTAAAATAGCTGCTTAAGGAATGTTTTCCAATTTCCATACCCTCCGGTAAACTAACAGTCTGCTATTGAAAATGGCCCAGTCGAAATATAGTGGATTATCCCAGCTATAAAATGGTGGCTCTTTCCAGTTCGCTATGTAACAAATTACCAGAGGGTAACTCATTTTATCCCATTATATCCAGTTAGATTCCAATAAAATATCCCAATGATATTCCCTGTAAATCCATATATTATCTGGGTAAATTATAATATTTCACTAACCTGAATTAAGGCCATTTGGGGATGATTCCCCTTATTAACCATGATTCCAGTGAGGTCGCAGTGAGGTCGTTATAATTTACCCATATAGTATATAAATATATATATATATATTCCCAAGGAATGTGTTCCAAGTTCCAATGCGTTTCTCAAGAATCGAGGAGCCGCGTAGAAGATCGTGGCGCTGATTTTCTGCCCCGGACTGAGCGATCCCAGGGGCACCTGAATGGCACAATTGTTTATCACAATCGGTGACGGTTGTTAAAATTGGTGAAATTAAAATTGATTATAATATATATATATATATATATATAATATATGTATCATGTTTTTAAAAATTCAGTATTTGATGAAAAAAATGTAAGTCATAGATTATATGGTTCATTATACGGTGATTTACTAGTTGATATAGTGGTTAATTATACATACACATATTTAGTAATCAGTAAATCACCAGTATTTGTTGAACAACATTTCGAAGTTATACAGTTATACATAACATGTTTCATTAGACCAACCAAAACTTGGTTGGATTTGCGTCGGCTTGACCTAAGAAAATCTTGATGTGGCGATGGGACACTCAACTTCAGTCAACGCCATGGCGAAAAAATCTCTCTACGTTGCATAACCAGTGACTTATCAATGCATAAGCAGCGAATCTGGGTAAATTTCATCATAATTCACGAACCTGAAAAGTTCGGCGAATATTGGGAGAATTCCCCCTACATTTTCACCATCCAGTGTGGTTGCGACGTGAGGTCACCAGCGAATGACCAGTAAAACCAGAAAAAAAAAAACGTCGTTGATCCAAAAAAAAATGCTGGTCATATTCCATTCCGCAAAAATATATCATTCGGATTATTGCGTAGCCATCTTAAGTCGCTTGGGACCATCCTGGATCACGGAAACGTTCACGTCAGTTACAGTATCTTATCCCATATCCATCCTGGATTTTCCCCATGAATCTCCCATGTTTTATCCCATTCAATGACCATTAACTATGGTTTTCACCCATGGCCATGACCAGTTTTTACCCACCACCAGGGGCGACCAGCCAGTCAAAACCCCCGACCAGCCATGGCGCATAAACGGCATAGGCTCCATCCGATGTGGATCTCGCCAAATCGGAGCGTTTGGAGGCCTTTTTGGAACGGTCAGATGCTACAAGGCTGTGTTTTCCCAGTTATACTGCTGGGTTTATATATGGTTAATATACTGTTAATTTCATGGTTAATGATGATGCTTATTATATACTTCATGATGGTTGATAATAAGTTGCTGGTTTCAACCATCTTGAAAAATATGAGTTCGTCAATGGGAAGGATGACATCCCATATATGAAATGGAAAAATAATCCAAATGTTCCAAACCACCAACCAGCGTTTCTTTTTCAACATGTTTCAACGGATTGGTTTAGGGGAAAGATTGCAGAAAATTTAGACACCATAAATTTAGATGTGTTTTTCTTATTAACACAACATTATGATTATTGTTATCATTGACTCACCATGATAGACGGTTGGTGGTTGACCTACCCCTGTGAAAAATATGAAAGTCAGTTGGGAGGATGATTCCCAACATGATGGGAAAAATAATCCAAATGTTCCAAACCGCCAACCATTTATAAGTCGGTTTATAAACCATAGTAAGTATAGATATAATATCATGATATATCTACCATAAACCATAGTTATTGGAGTTATAAACCAAATTAGCTAACTATGGTGCACCACGTTGTATGAACCAAGGGATTTTCAATGGGATTCTCAATGGGATATTCATGGGATATTCAATAGCCATTCAAGTTTCCCAAGGGTCCTTGGCCATTCAACACTCGGCAAATCGAGGCTTTTAAAAAATCATGTGTTAAATCATGTTACCCTCTGGTAAACTAACATAACTATTGAACATCACCATTTTTTATGGGAAAACTCACTATAAATGGCCATGTTCCATAGCTATGTTAAAATACCAGAGGGTAAATCCCCAAAAAGCTATCCAAACATCCCATGAAACGAATCTATCAATTTTGGGGTTCCATATCCAGTTGCCATCTTTTTTTTCCACGACTGAGGGCTTGACCGACACGGCGGGCCAGTTGCCATAATGTTCCAGGATGATGGCGTGGCTGTCCTGTGGTGGTGAACGATGTAATATGTAAGTGATATTAGTCTTGGTATGTGATAAATATGGAATAACACATGTAAAAATTAGATAAATGAATCTTATACCATACTTCTATACATGTTATTTAACACATGTTATTTATCATTTATGACATTTAGGTCAAACATAAACTAACGATGGTGACACTATCACTGTTAAAAAAAAAAAACACAGGCGATTCCTACAAATCACTTCGCTGCCGCCCAGAGTCCGGGTTCGGAGAAAAGATAAAAACCGATTCTTCGCCTGCAAGGGGTCACTTGGTTCGTCCACTTTGCTGGGAAACTACTGGGACGGCTTTGAGACAAATGTGTGAAAAAAGATTAAAAAAGTCAGGTTACATGGTGAATGGGGTATAGTCATCTCACTATCGTCAAGGAATTGTTTATAGTGTTCATCTATAAATCCCTTTTGATGGATTGATGATCATCCCCATCTGTGGGGAAAATCCGGATGATGGCAGTTAAACTATGTTTTGACCCTGGCACAGGTTGGGAAACTCTCCGGCTGTAGCTCCAACTGGCTCCCCATATTCGATATGGAATATGATGGCCTCCTAATCACCAGATAGGACAAAATATTGACCAAGAAGAGGTCAATACGAAATAACTGATAACAAAATGGTTGTGTATGTTTCGTATGGTTTCGTAGCATTATTGACATATAGTTGTCCATCATTTGCCTTCATTAGTTCTCATGGCAATGGGGGCTATCTTTTGTGGAAAGGTTCTGTCGACACTAGGGTTTTTCGAGAATCAATACAATACACAATAAGGAATATGACCCGATATATTGATGATTTCTGATGAGTTTGCCAAATTTATGGCATTCTTGGTACACATTGGGGATACCACAGCAGGGACCCAGCGGCACTTGATATGGACTGGTCTTCTCTCCTTCTGCACATTTTTCGATGACTCATCGCTGTGATGGTAGCAATTCAACTTATTGTAGACAGTTAAATCAGTTAAATGTTATGAACATTTATTAACCACAAAACACCATGAAGTGCCAGAAACTTAAGAAACTAGCCACATGGGGACAGGCTTCTTTTTACCACATCAGGCACCTGATTGAACCCGCAGGATCTGGCCATGGGCTGCAGGAACAAAGCTGCCACCCCTGAAGGAACCTCCAAGGCCCCCGGTCAGCTTCAAAGGCGTGGTTTGGGCGCGCTGGCTGTTGAGTCATGTTGAATCAATCCTGAGATGATGTGAGATATTAATAACTAATAATATTAATAGATATGATATTACATAATATGATAGTACAGTATTGCAACATTCATGACATAATATTACATATAATTAACATCATATCAACATATAACAAAATATATTTAACATCATATGAAAACATCGAATCATATGAACATCATATTTACCATCTGGTTATTTAACATAGCCATGGAAAATCACCATTTTTAATAGGTCAACCATCTTTAATTTGCTCATTTCCCATGGATACCATGATTTTCGGTGTCCGAAACTCCTCAACCGTGGCGCTCCACCGTGCCACCGTGCCTTGCTCCTTGCTGGGGCGATCCGACGAGCCGATCCAATCGTCGGAGGTGCCCAGCCACACCTGACGGCAAGGGACCATGAATCAACGGCCCAAATATCCACGGCCTAAAAAAAAAAGTGAGAAAAATCCATGACTTCAAAAATCTTAAAAAAAAAACAGGTTGAGACTTTTTAAGTTGAGATAGTAGTTGAGTTTGGGGTAGAAGGAAGTATATGGAATAGATGATGTTAGATGACAAATGCGACAGTATATCTCAATGAATTGAATGGTTTCATCATGTGGCCATTGATTCAAGGCTTTCTCCCCCTCTTCCAACCTCCAGTTCGTTGATGGGAGCAAGGGCCGTGAAGGTGTAGGTGACATTCAACACCATGCCTTGACCCAAGAAGTTGTAGCTGCCTCAGATGCCATGATGCCATTTCATGGCTTTTTTCCCTTTGCAGCATAGCCAAGAGTGAGAGAGTATGCCCTCAGAAAAGGAATATTTTCAGAAGGAAAAAGGATGCAGCTGCTTTGTCATTTGGCAGTGGGTCAAAACCTTGTACCCCTGGTGAACATCAAAATAGCTGGTAAATGGATGTTCATCCCCCTAAAAATGGTATTAATAGGTATTGATCCATACCCATGTTTGAGTACCAAAGGGTATGTCCAAGAGTACAAAAGGGCCCTCATTGCTCCTAGGACTCCTATGCCTTGTCGGATGCTTCCAGGTGAATGCCGAGTTGCGTAGCACTTCCGCCTGTGGGATTCTGTGGGATTAGACAAGAATTACCCTCCAGTAAAAACTAAGATGGATATGGGCAATCCCTCATCTGTCAAGAGAAAGCCATCAACTTACATATGTGTACGAGGGCATGCACCAGAAAGAAGGGAAACATGGTATGATCTCAACTGAATAAAACAACTTCAGCCCAGGTGAAACAGGGTTATGTCAAAACAGGATCTGATTTATCTTGATGAGTTTGGTACGTATCAAACCCATAATTTCTGAACTTTGAGGTTTCAAACATGACCATCTGAAACCACAGATCTTCAAGATGGGACCCATGATTACAGAAACCCAGATCTATAAAAAGGAATGTATGTATATACAGTATTCCAAAAGTCGTGTCTTATCATTTCACTTTTTACAACGCACTTCTAACGGTTACAGTAGATTCCCCGATCCAACTCACCCCGTTGTTCGGTTTAGAGATATCGATGATTATCATGATTTACATCCAGCGGAGATCGTCGTTTTTCTCGTGAAATGGGTGTGTCTGAAAATGGTGCTCCCTACCTCCCAATTGTATCCAATTGTGGCCATTCTAGTAGGGAAAATGAGTTCAAATTGATTTGCCGTGATTCACTAGTGGTTTAGTATATTATATTATAATTCAATATTATATATATATATATTGGTATATAAGTGGTATATTCCATGATTGATATAAGTGGTATATAATTATATATATATATTATATTGGCTAGTATAGCCCCCTATCATCCTAATCAACTCACAGGGGGTGTCGAACTGTTTACCATCATGATCCATGGCATCCATGGAACTCCCCCCAAAAAAATGTCTACTGTTTACCATCATGATCTACCAAAGATTCATCCCTATTGTTGGATGGCTTAAATCCCATAGTTCATCCCATGAAAAATCATGAAAAATCCCCATAAATCACCATGAAATCACCATGAAATCACCATGAAATCACCATGAAATCACCATGCCCAAAAGTCCCAAGAAGTCACCCCCTGAAATGATCGGTGACTTATTGGGGACTTATTAGGCACTGCCCACCATCACATATAAAAGGCACTTATTAGGCACCAGTGTCTGGATGCCCAAAAATCCTAAGTCCCCAGAGATCACCATGATCACCCTGCCTTCGGGGAGCCATCCAGCGTCATTTGAGCTCTGGTGGCCAGCGAGCTGGCAGCGCTGCTTTCCACTGCTGGATCACCTTCGAACAAAGGACTGGAAGGATGGTAGCCACTGGTGATTTAACATAGATGATTTATGATGGTTTATACTAAACATGGGCCATTTATAGATGATGTATGATGGTTTATGATGGTTTATACTGGTGTATAAACATGGCCCATTTATAGATGATGTATGATGACTTGTGATGGTTTATGATGGTTTATACTAAACATGGCCCAT
>Ga0126342_10000886_pt1 | contig 37785 bp, 32 predicted proteins | sample Cyp1metagenome_FD_92528 | JGI IMG/M metagenome (GOLD analysis project Ga0126342, IMG submission 92528) | Coral microbial communities from Lord Howe Island, Old Settlement Bay, Australia - Cyphastrea 1 metagenome | ecosystem: Host-associated > Invertebrates > Cnidaria > Coral ... | reverse complement strand
CTTCTGACTCTTTCTCTTCTACTCTTCTCTCTTCTAATCTTTCTCTTCTCTCTGCCTCTTCCCTGCTCTGCTTTTCATCTGTCCATATTGTCGGAAGTTTGACTTCTAAACTTCCTTCGATTATAATTCTATCCTATTCTATTCTATTCTGATCTAATCTATTCTATTCTGCTCTTTTCTTTTCTATTCTTTTAAATGCAATTCCATTTCTATTCTATTCTATCCTCTTCTGTTCTGCGCTATTCTTTTTTATCTTATTCTTTTTTCTTTTCTAAATTCCATCCCAAATCCTTTTTTAAATTCTAGTCGAAATCTTTTTTGAAATTCTATTCGAAATTCTTTTCTAAATTCTATCTTAAATTCTATCCTGAATGCTATTCGAAATTCTATTCAATTTTATTCTAGGTGCTTTTCTAAATTCTATCTTAAATTCTATCCTAACTGCTATTCTAGTTTCTATTCAATTCAATTCTAAATTCCATTCTCAATTCTTTTCTAAATTTTATTTTGAATTTTATTTTAAGTTTTATTCTATTCATATATTTTTTCAATTGTATCCTAAATTCTTTACTAAATTCTATTCTAAATTCTTTTCTGAATTCTGTTTTTAGTTCTATTCAAAAACCTAATCTAAAATCCATCATAAATTCTTTTCTATTTCTATTCTATTCAAGCCTAGCCTTTTCTATTCTATTCTCTACGATTTTATTCTTTTCTATTCTATTCTCTGTTCTATTCTATTCTATTCTCTTCTCTTCTCTTCTCTTCTCTTCCTCTTTATCTCCTCTCCTCTCCTCTCCTCTCCTCTTCTCTTCTCTTCTCATTCTATTCTATTCTATTCTATTCTATTCTATTCTATTCTATTCCGTTCTATTCCGTTCTATTCCGTTCTATTCTATTCTATTCTATTCTCTTCTATTCTATTCTTCTCTTCTATTCTATTCTTCTCTTCTATTCTATTCTTCTCTTCTATTCTATTCTATTCTACTCTATTCTATTCTATTCTGTTCCATTCTATTCTATTCTGCTCTGTTCTATTCTATGCTATTTTATTCTCTTCTCTTCCATTCTCTTCTATTCTGTTCTATTCTGTTTTATTCTTATTCTTTTCTGTTCCATTCTATTCTATTCTTCCCTGTTCTATTCTATGCTATTTTATTCTCTTCTCTTCCATTCTCTTCTATTCTGTTCTTTACTATTTTATTCTTATTCTATTCTGTTCCATTCTATTCTATTCTATTCTATTCTAGCCTATTCAAGTCTATTCTATTCTATTCTTTTCTATTCTATTCTTTTCTATTTTATTCTATTCTATTCTATTCTATTCTGGTCTATTCTATTCTATATTCTATAGCCTATTTTACTTTCTATTTTAATTTCTATTCTCTAGTCTGTTCTCTTTTCTCTATTCTCTATTGTCTATTGTCTATTCTATTCTATTCTATTCTGGTCTGTTGTATTCTATTCTGGTTCTTTTCTTTTCTATTCTGTTCTACTCTCTATTCATTTTTTTTTCCCTCTATTCTATTCTATTCTATTCTGTTCTATTCTGTTCTGTTCTATTCTATTCTGTCCTGTTCTGTTCTGTTCTCTTCGCTTCTATTCTATCCTATCCTATCCTATTCTATTCTATTCTTTTCTATTCTATTCTATTCTATTCTACTCTGTTCTATTCTATTCTATTCTGTTCTGTTCTATTCTATTCTATTCTGTTCCATTCCAACCCATTCTATTCTATTCTATTCTGTTCTGTTCTGTTCCATTCTATTCTATTCTGTTCTGTTCTTTTCTATTCTATTTTAGTCTCTTCTCTTCCATTCTCTTCTATTCTGTTCTATTCTATTTTATTCTATTTTATTCTATTTTATTCTTTTTTATTTTATTTTATTTTATTTTATCCTATTATTCTATCATTTTATCATTCTATCATTCTATCATTCTATTATTCTATTATTCTATTCTATTCTATTCCATTCCTAATTTCTATTCCTATTCCTATTCCTATTCCAATCCCATTCCATTCTATTCTATTCTATTCTATTCTTTTCTATTCCATTCTATTCTATTCTATTCGATTCGATTTGATTCGATTCGATTCTATTCTATTCTATTCTGTGCTATGCTATGCTTTGCTTTGCTATGCTATGCTAATGTATTCTATTCTATCCTGTTCTATTCTGATCTTTTCTATTCTAGTATATTCTTTGTGATTCTTTTCTATTCTTTTCTTTTTTATTCTTTTCTGTTCTGTTCTTTTCGGTTTTTATCTATTCTTTTCTATTCTGTTCTAGTATTCATTTTTTTTCCTCATCCTAATTCTAATTCTGGTTATTCTAAGCCTTAGCTGAATCGTCTAGTTTTTCGGAGTTCTGGTGGAGGCTACATCCCTCCAGAGACCTGGCGCAAACAGCGCTGGCAGCCACAGGGGGAGCCTCGGATGAGTATATTGGAGAGAGATGGGGAGATGGGGGGAATTGATGCCAGAGGTTGACCAGCTGATGGAAAAATAATTTATGATTTATGCATGATTTTTCAATGCTTTGGACTGTCGTGCAGTTTTGGAGATTGCTGATTAGAAATTCAGAAACACTCTTGGGACGAGATGTCAAGGAATGCACGAGTAGTTCGCTGACTTGGACTTGGCCGTGACTGTGCAGTTAACCAAAAATCTTGGTAAAAATCTTTAAATATAACACAGGTTTTCTTGCAGTTTTCTGTGCTTGCATGATGTAGAGTTTACCCCGAGCTCAGCACCATACCCTTCTGAGGATATTTTCAGCCTTGGCGTGGTTTTCTTCCAATTAATGTCTGCGCGGGTGCCGCGAAGCGGCCCCGACCGGGTGCATGGCATTTTTCAGGACCTTCGTTGCAGTTGTGCACGGATCCAGGTGCAATCGTCGAAACATTTTTGTATTTGCCTTCAACCCCGCCAGCATGATCTATTTCCATTGATCCGTAATTTCTTCAGGAAGGCGCCAAGAATGTCCAAGTCCCTGGATGGCAGGATATAGCAGGGATGTCATGCTGAACTTGTACCTGTGAAGTCTTTCTGGAGAGTTCTTGGACAGTCAGAGGGTTGGGTCCAGAGGCTTCTTTGCGTGCCATTTGGCAACCAAGGAAGTTGGGTACCGCACTTTGTCAACGCAGCCACCATGGCAACTTTTCCCTACCAACATGTCTCTTGACACCCATTTGACCGCTGCGCTTTGTGTGGATCACCAGCTCGCAAAACTGACAGACTTTTTTTCTAGAAGGCTGATTGTCGCCAACCTTCATGAAAATAAGAGGGAAAGGAGGGGGCTGTCCAAATGGTTGCCTTTGTTCACCCTAAGGCGTCTCTTGACAGAGTTGGTCTCAGCAATGTTACGCCTCCTGGCTTGGGTTCTCCTCAGTCTGGGATAGCCTTGCCAGCACCCTCATGAATCACCCATGATTTCATGGCTGTGGCTTTTGCCAAAGATACGTAACAAAACTAGGCTGGCCCACAGTCACAACACTGCAGCCAAATTATTAAGGGAAGGACCCAGAGCGACGGCCACGTGCCCTTCAAGCACTTCAGTTTGGTTGGCCCTGACCTGAGCTTTCCTGAGCTTTCCTGAGCTTTGCAAGCGTCCCTCACTTCATGGCTGGGCTTTCTGCAGCTCGAGGTTCTTTTCCAACTCGGACCAAGAGATGCCAAAGGATCTTTGCTCTTCATTCCATTGTAGCAAGCACTTCGTTGCAAGCACACTCCAAGAAATTTCCTTTTTGGGCTTTAATAGACCATTGCAGGAGACCTTGGCCTCCTTGATCAGTACCTTGGTATGTGGATCTAGTCTAAGCAGATGAGCACTTGGACACAGACCTGACAGACCAAGGTGGTTCAGCGAAAGCGTTCTTCAAAGGGGAGCTGATCAATGAGCTTCTTGAGCACCTAGATGCGCAATTGCGCAAGAATTTCTTCAGCACCGAGTAGGACATAGTAGGCACCCTTTAAAAGCTTGGGTTCCCAGAAATGTGAGTGGAGTGCTTTCTTCTCTCAAGCTCAGGTGCTGCAATTTGCGTCACTTGCGAGAACTTCGGGCAGTGCTCAAAGATGCTCACCTTGGCCATTGACAACATGACTGGCTTGATTTCAGAGAGTCATTGCAGTAATTATATGTAATTGTTGCTGTAGGCAGCGAGCAAAGTGTGAGCGATACCCAAAGCACCTGGAGTGAACCAAAGCCTGGCTTATCAAGACGCTTTCCCATCTTTCTCCACATCTCTCGCAGCTCAAAGGAAGAAGCAGCTCGAAGATTCAGCAAGAAAGTCCCAATAGCAACTGTGAGGCCAGTGGAAAATGTCAGATCGGGAGTCCGACTCGAAGTCCGAGTCTGATGAGGAACTGAGGAACCGGAAGTCACACAATGACCACACTGTCTCTGCGATTTTGTTTGGTTCTTGTGGCGCAATGATGTGCAATGCAGGTCAGTTTTTTCTGATGCTGGTGTACGAGCCAAGCTAATAGAGGCGCGGTTGCAAAGAGCAGAACTCCGCTTTTTGCATTTTTACTGCATCATACGGATTGATCACAGATGATCCATTTTTTCCATGAACACTCACTGTCACTGCTTGCAACATTCTTGCAACATGCAAGAAAGTCACATCACTCCTTTGAGCTGTTCAGTGAAAGGGTGAAAGGGGTTGGCACCGGATTGGCACGATCACATCAGCAGCCATGGGTCAGCAGCCTTGCTGTGTTGAAAGAGAAGACCATTGCTGCGAACCTGGTCTGTAATGGTCTGAGTAACATCTACATTTCCTGCGCTGGGGCAGGTGGTGCTAAGGCTCCCTACACGACATGATGGGAAAGTTATGCACGATTTGTTACTCATTGCCGCTGGCTTTTGGCCCAAAGTTATTATTGAATGCCGCTTCCTTTTAAAGAGGTCTTGAGCAACCAGATGTAAGTTGAAAGGGCCGCTGCAATTTTAGTGTGTACATGTATGTAAGTACAGTATTATTGTCATAGGTCACAGGTCTTCTTTGGCAAATGCAAGCACGCAGTGCTGCCAAGCCTAAGGTACGAAGAAGCCATCCAGACTTGCCGCCGCTGACAGAAGAAGGTTTTCGTATGGCATGCAGGCAATCCGTAAGCGGTAGATAGAGGTAAGACTGGTAAGATTTGCGAGCGGACAACAGGAGTTGAGCAGACACACAATTCGCATCAATCCACCCCCTCTAATCAAAATCATCAAAATCTATCCACTTGAATCATCTTCATTCAGATCTTCATTCTCATCCTGCTAAGCGGCTGAGCGTTGTAGCTGAGCGCTAGGGACCCATGTGAACTGCGAGACTTCTTGCGGCGCTTGGTGGTTCAGGGAGGTGGGACTGCCACTTCGGTAGCATTGGCTCCTCATTGGCTCCTCATTGGCTCCTCATGGGCTCCTCATGGGCTCCTCTTTGATACGGTACAGCGGAGTACAGATGATTTGAGGACGTTTGAGGCCAAGGCCTACACGTCCTATACACGTCCTACACAGCACACCTCAGAGCCAAAGACACTGAAACATGATCCTGTGATGAGAGGATTCTTCGAAGCCTGAAACTCAAGATTCCTGAGACTTAACCTTGAGGTTACCAATCAGTACCTTCTGGCTTCATACGCAAACAAATGCTTCCTGGTTGCAGTTTTGTTCTATGTTGACTGCATGACTCTCTTCTGTAGACGTTTGCGCTTTTCAATGTGTCGGTTGGCTTTGACATGACGCCTGGGACATAAGCTGTGTGGTCCTTTTGGAAGTCCCTTGGCCCGGTTGATCGATGTTGATCCCCCATAGAGCGACAGGTTCTTGCTTTGAACAACCTGTGTAACTTGATGATACTTGATGTACCTTGACAGCTAGAAGGCACTCCGGAAGCCGACTTCCAGGAGATGCTCCAGGAGCCATAGCCTGAGTCCATCAGTCCTACAGGACAGTCCTACCTGCAAATTTGAAGCACAGATTCTTGATGGCGAAGCTCTGAGGCAGTTGTTTGTTCTGAGGATGTATCGTTAGGATCGCCTAAAATCCATAGTATATCGGACACATTACATACTCACTCTCTCTCTCTCTCTCCCTCTCCCTCCCTCCCTCTCTGTGGGTAGAACATATGAAGATCTAGGTTTAGGATGATTTAGGGACATGTATTTATCTTGTGAACTTTGCGACAAGGTTGACCACTGCATCCTGGGCGGGTGGAATCGACCATGGCCCAAGATGGCCTGGTGCCAAAGCGCTTAGTGGCTTGGCCATGGCCGGGGGCGCATGAGGCGCATGAGGCGGGGACATGTTGTCAAGACGTGTCATTTTCTTAAAGCAATTGTGCATACTGTGCATATGTGTATTACATGTGTATATCACTGTCACTTGTTCTTGGTTTTGGGTTACTTTAACAGATTCTACACGCTAAATAGCTCCAAAGACAGTTCCAGAGAGTGCCGCAGAGAAAGCTAAGTGCGTCCCGTGGCTTCACAAGAATGATCCATAATGCAATCGAACGCACCAGGTGCAAGCCTTCTGAAGTTTCACTCACTGACCACCTGCAGAGCTTCTGCTTTGGATTCCTTGCTTGGTGCAGACAAGTCATCACAAGGCTATTCCTGAAGTCTTTTATCAAATTAAGGGCACCTCCTCAATTCATCTCAATTCTTAAGTGGAAAATAGTGAGCTGAGTGAACCAGGTCAATGAATTGAATTGAGGAATGGAGCTAGCTGTAGTCTGAGTTTCTCGTCATCGACTTCCTAATTCACAACACTTTTGCTTCGTCGATCACAGAAACGATGTCCGACGACAGGCCTGAATGTACTGCGACCAGGGTCCCTAGGGTCCAGAGCACGCTTTCAAAAAGAGTTTTTTTGTTTGTTTCCATAGCTTTTGGGTGACTAGCATGACAAGAACCAATCGGAGCCAGAGTCTCAATGTCTTCATATTCCGTGTTTCACTTAACTTTTGTGGCAGTTACCTGAGCTGCTGATGACCCCTTTGCTTCGTGGTGCCTGGGTGTCAAAGGCTTAATCAAGAGCCTTTGGTCTCCAGAGGCTGCAAAAGTGCGCCAAAATTTGCAGGTGGAAACGACAAAAAGGGCAACGAGCGGGTCCAATGCCTTGCTGTCTGTATTGCTTCTGAAACATGCGTTTGAAATGTGTGCACTCATGTGGCAAGTTCAGCAGTTGGTTCAAAAAGCTTCTGTTGCGTTGTCTTGCTTCAGTTGCTTCAGGACTACATTCGCAGTGACAAGGCGGCTTCACTCTTTCCGAAGTTAGAGATGTGCAAAGACCATCAAAGACCATCAACGACCATCAAAGACCATCAAAGACCAAACTTTATCCAGCTGTGCAGATGGGTTACACAGAGGTCCTTTAGCTTGTTTTTGGGATGAGTTCACCACCATTTTGCATTTCTTGTTCGCCAGGAAGCTGACGAGATGATCAGCATTGACGGACTACTGGACGAAGCAGTTCAGGACAGATGTGGACAGACCAATCCACGTGATCCTCAACTGCCTAAGACAATGGAGGGCCTCACAATGCCGCACTTGTTTGCGACGGGGCGAGTCCTGCCCGGTAGCATGATGATGATTACTGATTACTTACATTTTACATCCTTTTCACTGCTTGTCACCTTTTGCCACCTTGGTTTTGAGGAGAAAGAGCTTCGGAACCTGCAAGCAGTCTTGTGCTGAGGATTGATTTCAAGCTGGAGACCCTTATATACCTGAAATCAGATAAATCAGCTTTCAGGTGACCGATCTTTTTAATGAGATGGATTCTTCGCGGCAAGGCCTGGTTCACTCTCTCCGGACAGGTACCTGTTAGAAGAACTCCTTTCTCTTTCCAGAATCCTCCTGAATTCTTTAGATCGGCAAGTGCCTGGCTTGCCTGGCAAGTTATTTGTCTATACATACATACATACATACATACAGGAACTTTTGGTATTACACCCTCAGATTACACCCAGTCCTGGTGTAAAAATCAAGCAAAAATCACCATGTCTGATTTGTTATGGGGTCAGGGCACATGACATTCCTGTGCTGATTGGGTTGTTCCCATCGATTCAGGCTCCAGAGAGCTGAGATTCACACCAGAAAACGCAATGAAGAAGTGGTAAACCAAAATCAAAGACAGAAAATGCAATGATTTCACTTACTTGTTTGGGGTTGGCACCTGCCATTACAAAATGGCAGCCATGCGCTCGTTGCAATGCCCAGCCCCAGCTCATGAAATCAAGATGTATCACATTGCGGCGACTGGCGAGATTCTCTGGACTATCCAACCCCTGTTTGAATCTTGCCATCCAGAAAGAGCTGCGAGGCTTGGTGGGGGTAATTGACTGAATGCCATGCTTTCGGCTCGCCCTTTTCTTCCCCTTTTCTCCCTGAGGTCCTACTTTGCCTATCTAGAGAAGATGGGAACCCCTCTGGAACGATTGTTCTCCAAAATCTTTGTGGCAGCACACGCCCCTGCATGGGCAGTAACTCGGAATAAAGTGCAACCATGAATGCTCACTTTTTTCAAGAGACCCTCCCATCCTATTGCGCTCACTGTCTCAGGTTTGTTCAGCACAAAGGCGGCGGCCACAACGACCAGACAGCCAACTAGTTCCGGCAGAGATCTTGGCAGATATCCCTGAGGTTGTGGTTCCCACTTCCAGTTTGGTTTGCCATTTGGTGCACTGGGTTTCCTCCAAGAACCGTGAATGGCCCTATCGGGTCAAGCAGCATGTTTGCATGAATGCCTTTTTTAAATATTGCCATAGTTTCATATCAAACTTTTGTTTTGTAGTCTCATATTGAATTTACAACAGCGGTTGACCGTTTGGGATTGCCACAATCCTCAGGGCAGCCTGCTGCTTGCGGGATTGGCTCAGCCCCCTCAACGATGGGACCGTGCCAGTGGAGACGCTCCAAGTTTCCTCAAATCACAGAATGCCAGTCGAGAATGGCCAGTGTATGATTGATAGCTTAGAGATGAAAAGCTTCACAGCACTACCATGGTGGGTAACCTTCCGGAATTTCATGGACGCAATGGCACAGGAAGAAGCAGGACTACCAGAGTCTAAAAAACTCATCAAGGGCAATGTTGCTACCTGACCAGTTTTTTTCGGGGAAGTCTATGTCTATGTCACATGCATCACTGCAGTCACAGAAAAGCCACACACACACACACACGCAACAACAAAACACAAACACACACACACAGCCGACATGAAATCTCACACAGCGTCCTTCGCCGGTACCAAGGCTAGCCTGACAGTAGGCGAGCTGATTTCTTTGCTTGCACTTTGTGATGAAGACCCTCTTTGCATCAATTGTTGCCACCGCCTTGGCCGACAATGTGCGGCGTTGATGTCTGAGCATCTTTACAGGTATGCTGAACACAGGGGGTCAAACACTAGTCTGGTGGAGCAACAAAAAAAATCAAACGTTCTGCATGGAGCAGTGAAAGAACAAGCGGTGTCTCTTGTCCAGTCTGGTGTCAAAACGTCACTGGAAGATGCGCTGGAGCACATGGGGTATCGACGCGGGCTTGCAGCGAACATTTACCAGGACAGTTATGTGAGGGTGTCCTATCATGCCATGCCACGTCATGGTTTGTAAGGTATTAGGTCCCAGCTCAACATTTGTTTCTTTGGGAGGACTACCAAAGTGCATTGCTTTATCGCCATCGAATTGACTTTGAGGGTGCCCGATACTTCCAGGCTGGTAATATTGTGAGTTGCCATTCCTGTTTCTCCAAGACTTCCTCACACTAAGTCGCTTGAACATGTTGCAGGTTTTGCTGGACGGAGGGAATCCCATGAAAAAGAAGGCTGTGTACTTCATCTTGTGGTGCTGTGAATTCAATTGCGGCACATCTCTCCCATTCCAAGCGCCTTGCCTGCAGTCAGCTCAGCTTGCTGGCCAATCAAGCTTCATGTTTTTGTCGCAATGCTTGCCTGCAAGTTGTGCATCTTTGTGCACAGGCTCAAGTGACTCGACCGGATTCCCATGATTCTTCTTGACTAGTTACTAGTTGACTGAATTGTTTCAATCTACCAGCATCAGAGGGGGACCCAAAATCATAAACAATATTATATTCTTGGCACCCTTTTGAAAATGTTTGCTGGGCCCAATGGTTCTCCAGAGCTATGCCGCAGTTTCTCTTGGGCACCAAGATTGCTGGACTGCTCCCGCCAGCTAATGTCAGTTAGTGACATTGAGAAATCCTTCTTTGTTACAGGCCAAGGATCAGACAGTGACTTCACTGGAGGAGCTGCGGGGTTCGAGGTTGCCACCACCCTCCTGACCACCGCTGCAATGCAAAACGGATGGTACGTTGACTTGTGTCCACGTTCGACATGTGAACTTTGTTTGCAAGAATGACGGACTTGAAATTGACCATGCCAGAATGGATCAGAAATCTAATCTACTAGACATCCATCCCATGCAGAGCCAAGGAGATTGATAGCACGATGAGGAGAATGCTCCAAAACCGGTTTCCCCATGAATGCCACGTCTTTGGTGACATACTGGACATCTTTGGGGATGGGAGGGCTGCCTACAACCACCTCAATAGCATTTCATCTTACAGAGACAAGATTGCTTGGGCAAACCAAGTTCCAACAAGTAAGACTGCATGGTGCTTTCAACATGATCAGTACTGTGACCTCTTCACCGGTGCCACACTTCGATGTGGCGGTTTCCCATGTCAAGATTTTAGCCAAGCAGGGATGCAACAAGGAACTTCAGGAAAGCAAGCCCCAGTTGTGGCTGCGTTTGGTAGATAAACGAAAGAGTTGGCGAATCCGCTGTTAACAATCGAGAATGTTGACCGTTGCCCCACCGACGTCGTTCATGATACATTCAGCTCTGAATATCAATGGTATTGTGAAGCTTGCTTTGATCCAGCTGCAGTTGGCTTTGACTGCATCAGAAGATCCAGGCTAGGTACTTTCTAGAAGAAAAAAGATCATCAAAAATCCAAGATGATCCAAATTCCAATTTGCTGCGATTGCATATCCTAGATTCTAGATCCATTTTTCCTCGATAAAACTTACGTCCACCACAGGCTGTATATGGGAGCTCTTCACGAATCTTCCGCAACATGCGTGATTGACCCTGGCATCCTGCTACAGCATACTATGCATTGTATCGGGCGGGACCCACCTTTGAAGCTACTTGCCATATATGCAGCCTTTACAACGGATGCAGGATTCAGGTTGCTCACCACATCCTGCCCCACTCTGGTTTTGTCCTTGTGGTAGCTCAGGCCAGGAATGCTCATGGTTGCTGGCACCAATGACTTCTGGCAAGATTGCTGGCACCTGACAAGTGGCGACAGTGGCCGGGGCAAGAGGTCTTCAGACCAGCTGCTTCTGGCTGCAGAACAAGCTAGACTGGATGATTACGTTTCCAAGTTCTGGGAGTTGCCCCACACAAACCGATGTGATTATTCGGATTTGGTAGTGCACTTAGGGGATTCCCCAGCTACAGGTTGGGTGACGTGGAGCGCCCGACATGGGGTAATGCCCACAATCAGAAGAATTGGGGGGCTGTACTATGTTCCATGTCTAGGCCGACACCTCACACTTCGAGAAATGTATTTGTCAATGGGATACCCTACCTATGTTCAGTATGTAGGTTACGATGCATCCCTTGCCTATCGTGTTTTCACGCCACAAACAAGTTGGTGGGATGCACGCAGAGCACTTGGCAACTCAATGCATGTTGCCCAGGTGGGGTGTTTTGTTGGATCCCTTCTTTTGAGTTCCCGGTCGAAAGAATCAGGGCTCCCATTAAGCGAGCTCTTCCAAATTATGGACAGGAGCCTGTGGCAATAGCCATGAACGACACCTTGCCGCTAGAAATGCATGTTTGCTGAATGCTTGGGTCAATCTTAAGCTGCAATGAAAATCCAGTGAAACAGCCATGGTTGATGCACCCCAACCAGCAGCAAATTTGAAAGGTCAAACTCGGTCAAACAGCTAGTAGATTCGGGATGTACGGAGTGCCACCACCAAAAGGTACTGGGAAGGGTGTGCCTCGGCCCCCACCACCCGGAAAGGGTTCCAAGGGAAGTTACAAGGACGCATGGGGCAAGGGTAAGGAGAAAGGCGACAAGGGCAAGAGCACCTCCCGTGGAACTTCACCAGGAGCGCTGCAGCTGCACACTCGTTGAAAATTGATGCGCAGAAACTGTTGGTTCACAATGAGTCAGCAGTCAATAGCCATTCCTTGGGCAGGAAAGGCACCTCCGACCAAGACAGCTAAGGCTGCTGCCCCGGCTTGTCGCGGAGCAAAGGTCACAACTTCGAACAAACTCGATTTCAAGGACATGTATGCACTGCCAATCTACAACAAGCAGGACCTGTTGTTCAACCTTGACCGCCGACAGTTCAACAACAAGGTGGTGTGCCAGATGCCCAACGACGACTTGACCGCTCCTGGTCTTAAATAATTATTCTCTGGCTGGCCAATACACACGCACACACACGCACACACGCACACACGCACACACACACTGTAGTGACCCGTTGGGAACTGAATCCCATAAAGTGCAATTAGATAGAAACAAAGGACCTAAGGTAGATCTCCTCGAAGCGGTATACGATGAGTATGAAGGAATTCCGATAGAGTCAATCATGATCAGAAACAGGTTCCAAAAGATCCCAAGATAGAATATCGTAGACAAAGTCCCCACATAAATGAATTGTCTCGATAGGGTTCTCGGCTTAGCCCTCTGCCATGTCGACGAAAAAGAATAGATCCCAAATAAATAAATTGTCTCCATAGGGTTCTTGGCTTGGCCCTGTGCCATGTCAACGAAATAGAATAATAATAAATGTATTGAATACCAGATTGTGGCAACCGTGTAGAAGAAAATTGTTGTTGTTGTTGTTGGGGTTCTCGGCTTAGCCCCATGCCATGACTCTCGAAACCAAATGGATAAACCACTGCAGGTACGTCAAAGGGACGTCTCCCTTTGATATCACTGTGACTTCTGGCCGTCTTCGTCGGCACAGGAACCAGAGTCACACCTGTGCCCCCTGCGTTTTTGAAGAGTTGAATAAAATCAAAAATTGCAAAACTGATCGAGACAAGGAAGTTTACGTCTATACAGACGCTTCACACACACACACTTCAAAACACACAACCACTGTTTTCAGCTGAGATACCACCAATCGCTCAGGACATCATCGCCTTGCTGGCCGACGTGGACCCGTGTGACAAGCCACAGGCCACAGACAGCGAAGATCCCCGTGGCAAACTCATTTTTTGAAACAAACAGTGTGACAGCATGGCACGTCAAAAATGAACAAAGGGTTGGGGAAAAACATTTAAAACAAATTTGGCTAAGGTGGCAAATATCTGGCCGGCTTGTTGGACAACATCTGGCTTCGCCTAGATGGGAAGGAGATCACTGGTAGCCAAGCTAAACATTCATAATTTTCAGTGCGTTTCACCTGATTTGAAAATCGTGGGACATCGTTGACAGGACTACGATAATTGGAGAAACTTTGGAAACATACCACCCAGACCCCTGGCTAGATTCAATAGAAAATATTCTTTGTATTTTGGAAATTTTCCACGTCCTTTGCTGGTGGCATACAAAGGGACACTCAAAGTTCAGGAAGAGTTTTTTTTACTAAAGTTTGTTGGCACAAGCCGGTCCAAGGCATCCATGGAAAGAAGCTCCTGGCCGAAGTTCGGCACTGGCGAGCCCAGAAGGAGGAGTTGCTGCAAACCATTGCTGTGTACTATATTGGGGATGATCAGTGCATCAGCTGTGGTGATTCCACGGCTTACTTACCTGCTGGGTGGAACTACTGGTGCGAAACTATCTACTGGGATTTCCTGTGGCTGGACGAAGTTCATTTCCCCAGAATGCCAACTTCAGAAAATGCAATAAACAGATCGAAATAGATTCTTATCATTTGGTGATTCAGAATGTTGTGCTTCAGAGAGCAATACCCTGCATTCTTGGTCTCAAAATCTTGCAACCTTGAAAGCTCAGGGCGAAGAAGCCTTACATCACCGATGGCACCAACACGCGCTACGTCGAGGAGTTCGTCACCGTCCCTGATTTGGATCCCTTTGAGTTCGAGGAGGCAAGCAATGTGTTGCTATATAATCATAATCCAATCGGGTTTCTTTAGATATTCATGTAATTTATTTGGGTGTTCCTCTATGTGTGTGTGTGTGTTCTTGTGTGCTTCCTGGCCTTGTCTGACAGGCGCCAGGCTCACCTGCCAGCATGGTCAGCCAGGCAGAACCTGGACCGGAGCATCTTGTGGTGTATGACACAGCTGGCAAAGCATTGCTAGTCAAGGTTTTGGACCCAACCCAGATGGTTGAGCTGCCCCCGACTGATGCGAAAGACTATTTCGTTCAGAAGCACCACACCAACAAACGGGAATTTGTGAGTAGCCCTTCTGTTGGCTTCATGTCATATGTTACTTTGCAGCAATATGCACAGTGATTTCAACATCTCTCCCTGATTGGGGCCTTCTTGTCTGCCCCTTTCTGGCCAAGGCTGATGAGCTTCTGGCGAAGCGTGAGCCTGAGGGGGAGCCGGCAGAAGCGAAGTCGAGTCCACCTATCCCTGCTGCTCCTGGTGGTATGGCTACTTGTTAGAAGGTGTTCATAACATTTAAATATTTTCAATGGCGGTGTCACTTACACCTGTGGATTTGCACCAGCCATGCAGCATCAATTCAAAAGGGAGCAACTGTCATTGTGGTTTAAGATGCATGAGAAACTTGTATCCTAGGCTAGGGCAACCCGTTCTTTGCAAGAGCGCTGGTCTACGACCGCCCAGCCGACGGAAACACTGGGAGAGGTGGAGGACAGCATTGGGAATGGCATGTGCATCACAGCCTGTGTGTTCAACATGTTCATCCCTTTCTCTGTGAATGGCAAAATCTCTACAACAAACAAATTTATCAACATTGTTCAGGTGTTGGCAGATGAGGAGTGCACGGTGGTTGCAGCTAAAGCCGTTGCTTGGCTTCGACCACAGCCTGTCAGCATCGGCACCAACTTCAGTGCAACAATCAATTCCAACATTGTGTTTTTGTTTCCTCTATTTTTCCATGAGGCTCCAGCTCATGGTGGTGGTGGTGGTGGTGCCAGCAGTTCAAGCGCTCGTCTGACTGAATCGAATGTGGCGAAGGCTACTGCTGCAGCAGCAGTCCCGAAGCCCCCCACTCCGAAGGCAGTGTCCCCATCTGCAACTGCAGCTGAGGGGTGATAATTTCAAGCCTTGAGGTCTGCTTTTGATGTTTTGGCCATGAAAGGGGGAGCATATAATTGTCCCAAAATTGACCCCAAAAATGGAGCCCCAGGATTTCAAGGGTTTTGTCCCAGGTGTTGGGTGTATTTGAAAAATTCCCACCTAATACACAGATTTCTAGGGTGTAATAGGGTACCCTCTATAGCCCCCTCAAATAAGGATATTTTGGAGGTTTGAAGGGCTGGGTTTCCAAAGCCAATTTGAAGAGAATGTCTAAAACAGATAAAAACTGAATGTTGAAAAGAGGGGGGAACTTAATGAATCACCATTGTCATTACCAGGATCAGGACCCGCTAACCAATTTTCATCGGCCAACAGCTACCAGTTCGTTCCCACACATTCCAAGCATTTGTTTTCCACTCGAACGTAGGCTACGGATTTAAACCATCACAGTTTTTACAACTGGAAGGGCTTCTGGGTTATCCCGCCTCAAACGTAGGCTACGGATTTCAACCATCACAGTTTTTACAACTGGAAGGGTTTCTGGGTTATCCCACCCAAAATATTGGAGAAGACAGATTGCAATTGCATTGCTGTTTTTCGAAATTGGGCCAGATGAATGTGTTTGCATGCTTTCGTGGATGTTTCCTTGTCACGTACCCCGGTGTTGTTGAGTAAGTCAACCCAATGGCCACGTTGCAGACCTGACCTATGATATTTTTGTAGGGACGCTGTGGCTGAGACTGTGTAAAGCTGGTGAACGATGATTTGAAGCCAAGGTTCCCCAATTGAATCTTGCGCAGCCAAGTGATACCATGGCGGCAATATCATGGGTAAACAGGTAATGTCGTGATTTGCACATCTAGTGTTGGAACAGGACCCAATCTATATGTATGCATTTTGCAAAAAAAAGATTGTTGTGTGTTTGCTTTTGCCCATGGGCCGTGGCTATTTGCCGTGGCAACGGTGTAGACTAAGGCGTCTGCTTTGACCAGTCGATGCATGCAGGAACCCACATGGAACACGGGTACTGGCTCAAACATTTTAGGGAGCTAGACACTCTAGGGATCTATCAACTCAACCTATTTGTTGACTGGTTGCCATGTTTTTTGTGCCAATGACAAACATCCCAAACCATAAGAACCAGTATCAGCGGAGACAACCAGAGCTGAGCTGGTGCCTGAGTTGAACTCTATCATGCAAGCCGCCAGTCGGTGGCGCTGACGCTGCAGCCACGTCGGCTGCAGGGAAAATTGACTGTGCCGATCCTCTGAACTGGGTGATTTTGGGGTAGTATTGGGGGTCCTTTGAAACACATCCACTGTACCACATTTTAAAATGGAGGAATGGATACTTTTAAATTTACGATGTATGCATCTTTTAATTTCATAGGCCAACCCTCAAACAAATGGTACTCTCCATTGGGGCATTGAAGGAAATGGCAAACCCCCTGTAGAAATTGGAATGATTCTTTTTTTGGGGGGACATGTGGGCATAGCGGCATTACTGCATAACTAACTAGCCAAACTTCAGACCTCTTGCATTTGCCGGGGGTTCCCCACCAAGGTGCTAGACCCACACTTGTACACTTGTTGGATGCAGCAATCGGGCATGATTCATCGGATGACGACGAAGGTCTCCAGATGAAGAAGATCGCGGACCGACAGCCGAACTTGTTGGTATGACAGCCGGGTAGACCATGGTTTACAATTTCTTACTTCGACAGGAGACTAGAATGTAGAGAGGTAGACGGATAGACCTACACGACTTTTAGATATAGACAGGTAGGTTTGTAAAAACACACACCCACACACACACGCAAAAAACATATATATATATATATCATATATGAGCGAAAGAGAGAGAGATATATATATCATATACATATATATAATTTATACCTAGACATTCTATTTTCATCTATTTTCTATATAAATAGATTACAATTGTGCACTATTTTTGCATATATCAAATATACTTGCATCATTCAGTCAACCCCCATCAGGACCTGGAGGCTCGGAAAATTATCCCAGAAGGGGCTTTGGATCGTTTCAAAAAACAGTCTAGAGCAGCTCATGGTGAACCTCTCAAATTCCTCCAGATGCTTCAGAATGCGCTTGATGTTGGCATCGGGGTTGACATTGATGACTTCAGACAGCCACCACCCTCACCACGAGTGCCCCCGCGTGATGAACTTGGGAAGAGGCACACACTGATACTGACCTCTGATGAGGAGCCTTCTCAGACTGCGCCTGAGTTCATCTCTACCCTACACATGTTTGCAAATCACGAGTTTGCTCACCCACCTCTTTGTACTTGCTTCCCTTCGAAGCTCGATCTTGCCCGCTGGGCCAAGGATAAAAGCCATGAACATGTTGATCTACAACGTTCACCTCAGGATCCTTCGCAAACGCGAGGAGCACCATCGAGTAGCGAACGATGCAGATGATGCTGCAAAACAAGAGGGACTTTGGGGAACATGGGTGCAAAGCAAAGTTTTTTCTCATTTTTCAGGGTTACGTATAAACTGTTTAAACACTTCTGCATTTGTGTAGAAGTTACACTCATGAAAGCATCGCCGATTCCGGTCAACCTGTCCCGGATGCAAGTCAGGAATTATTGCTTGCACCCGCTTGGTCATGTCCGTGAACCGGAAACCATGGAACAACTACAGCTTCCAGCAAGAGATGGCAACTCTGGCATCGGTTTACCTACATCGGTTCCCGGCGTCTTCTGATGAGCCCATGCCCCAGAACTCAGAGGAGTGAGGTCAGCTTTGTCCCAAACCTTGGAATCCCAGACCTGTCCCCAGTTGTTTTGTAAGCTTGCAGGTGCCGCGCACTCATGCTTCCAGCTTGGCTGCTAAGGTTTCAAATCGATTTGGCAGAGATGAAGCACGACTTGGGCCTGAGTGATTTTGATTCTGCACAAACAGTGCACGATGCATGTAGGGCAGGCATCTCTACATGGACTGGCACCGATGCGCCTTGACTCCCACAAACGTGTAACTTTGAATGGGGCTTGCCATGTTTTGCGACAAGCCAAGTCCAGTTTTTCAAATCCACTAGGTTATTTTGAGCCGGTGGTTTGCATGGGATTCTGGCTGGCAAAGTATCGCACCATACTGGACCTTCATCAAGAAGGTGCATGCTTTCCGGAAAATTCTGGAGGGCTCTTTGCCTATGGACGCATGGCTTAGAATTCAACAGGTGCTGCTGTATTATTCAGCAGGCTGCACCACCTGGGGAAAGCAACTAAAACCCTACTTCTGGGCCGGCTAAATGAGTCACAGAATGTCTCTTAGACCCAAACTACTTTGCTTCTAAGGCTGATGATGCTGGCAATGTTCCAGACCAAAGTCTACAACAAGCTGCGGGAGCTGTGGAGTGTCAGGAACATGATCCGCAGAAGATTGTCAAGGTCTTGTTGTCCGTCAAGGGGTACATGGATGTGGCCTTTGATGTTCTCCGGGACATGTCCATTCGCACTTTTGGCCATATGTGCCCAAGCAGATTGGAACTTTTAAACCTTGTTGAATGTTTAAAAGTTTTTTCCAACCAACTGGCTCATTTTGTAGTTGTAACTTCTGACAAGGATCTATTGGTATCGCAGACCTCTCTATCACGACCACCTGAGAATCATTGAGGCAACGCAGTCTCAACAGATGAATCGGGAACTCCAAGCATTTTGGGCCTGGCGTGGATGGCTCGAAACTGTTGCGGAGACTTTGGGTTTGCTTGGAAGTGATCGGCCTTTGCAGAGTCTCAGGCTGAATGTTTCAGTTGAGGATACCATCCAGCAGCAGGAGCACGCTGACTTGTTCTACCGTCTCACTCTTCGCTCTGCTTCCAAACGGGCTTGGTCGATGTCGATTTATGACGTTGCTCCGTACAACTGGGCGATGTTGCTCACTGATTCTGGCTTCGAGGACGTTGCCAAAGGGCTGGAAAAACTGAAAGGCGACTGCCTCATCGTGAAGAAGGCTTTGCGCCTGAAAGGGGACCCAGATTGCCAACACAGACAGGCTCGGAATGTTGGTCAAATTCAAGGAAGTCATTTTTCCCCAACGGAATAAGCTAATGGGGTCTTCAGCCCAGAATAGCTCCGGTGTGCACTGATGCAGGCGCCGGGTCAGGTTCACCGAGGTTCCGCAGAAGGTTCTGCAGGTTCCGGAGAAGGTCTGGGAGGCTTTGGTGCAGAGCCAGGTCACGTTCAACAGGGTTCCGGAGAAGGTTCCGGAGACGGTCTGGGAGGCTTCGGTGCAGAGCCAGGTCAGGTCCAACAGGGTTGCGGAGAAGGTTTCGGAGAAGGTGTGGGAGGCTTTGGTGCAGAGCCAGGTTAGGTTCAACAGGGTTCTGGAGAAGGTTTCGGAGAAGGTTCTGGAGAAGGTTCCGGAGAAGGTTCCGGGAGGCTTTGGTGCAGAGCCAGGTCAGGTTCAACAGGGTTCCGGAGAAGGTTCCGGAGAAGGTGTGGGAGGCTTTGGTCCAGAGCCAGGTCAGGTTCAACAGGATTTGCGGCCATTTGAATGACAGAAACCCAGCTGAGGTGTTTCCAGCCCTTGGCTTCGCAGCACGCTTCAGGAAGATTTGTAAAAATGAAAAGTTGTGGCTGTTGGGGATACCACCAAAGCTTTTTTCCCCAGCTTTGAGAAACCATAGGGCCTTTATCAAGCACACGCTGAATTTTCCTTCTATGGAGCCCTGAAGGACATCGAACAAACCCTGAAAGAATTGTGGCTTCACAAGCAGCTGCTAGTTCAGGACAGAAGTTGCTGGAAAAAACAGCTATTTTTTGACCTTTCCCCTGTCTTTGTAACCCTGATGTATTTTCAGCTCAGCCCAGGAGTTTTGGACCCATATGGAGCAGTACGGGTGGGATCTGGACATAGCTTTTCCTCACATCTTTCGGCTGTTCAGCACGATGGTTTCAACGAAGGAGGTGCTTGAAGACCTGTTTGGCTACTTGTCACAAAGGAACAAGACCGACGTCAGTGGCTCTACACGTATGTCTGTAGAACGGGCTTTTTTCTTGGCCACAATGAACCCTCGTTGGAAAACCGATGCTTGGCCAGCCGCTCAGATTCAGGAAGGAGATCTGCAGAGCACAAAAGCCACCAATTTTCTCCGTGGGCGGCAAGTGTACTTGCCTTCGTCGAAGCATCAAGCGAGTGAAACCAAAAGCGAGCTGAAGCAGATTATTGACTCAGGACCGAAATTCCCAAATGCTGAAGTTTTCCTTGTTTTCCAATAGAACCTTTTGCAAAGCAAGCCTTTTGATTTTTGGGTTGCCTTTTCGTTGGCCAGTTGTTGCGGCCTAGGCAGGAAAAAGATGCCTGGAATGCAGCTCAACCCACCTGCATTGAGACCAGCTGGTCACCTTAGCGACTTTCGCATGGTTGCAGCCATGATGAGTTTGCGCAATTTGGAAGGGCAAGATTTCAAAGACATCGGGGCTGCTTGGTTGGGAGAACTTTTTGAAGAAGGTCACCTGTATCGCAGTGGGATCACAGGCCTCCCCGCGGTTTGCTTGGGCTTTCACTACAAGGTTGCTTTCATGTGGGAGGTCCAGGAGATTGAACAAGGGTTCTTCAAACTTGCAGAGAGCGGAGACTTTGGAACCTATTCCATGACTGACATCAAAAACAATTTCGACAGCGTGTGCTTGACGCAGATCGAGAAAAAGGAGGCAGAAGGAGATGGTGCTTGGATGGCAGTCCCCACTCAGGTTTGCCGCTTGTCCGAGTTATTCCAAATTAGATTTCTTTTTCGCCGGCAAAAAATGACCGGGCTGCATCAACAATGATCATCAGATCGACACACGTTTATTTGACACGGCTCAAGTTTCTAAGTGTGCAGATGAAGTTCGGATAACACAGGCGTAGGTTCACATGTTCAAGGGCCCTTCATCTCAGGTTTGCCCCGTGACTTTCCTCCCGGATTGGCGGAGAAGGGCCTCTTGCTCAAGAGAACTCATGATGAAACAAGCCTAGTCTCGTACAGGTTGCAGTTTGGTGAGCCATTGTCAATGCAGTTTGTCTCCAAGCTGTGCTTCGCATTGGGCTTGGAAGTGAAACCTGGTGATGGGGAGAAAGTCGCAAGCAACAAATCGAAAATGATCCTTGGTTCCCAGCGTTGATTTGATCGTATTTTGGGTCGGGGGTTTTGAACCTGCGACTCATTTTTTTGAACTCCAACCAAGTCTAGCTACATGGTTTTTGTAAGCCAATGAACGGATGCTGATGCCAAGGACCTGTCTCGTTGGTCACTTTTGCCCTCATCTCAGTGATCAGCAACGGCAAGACATCATCAACAAGTGGCTCAAGGGCAAGGGCAGCACGAATGCCAGCAAGGCTCCGGGTTGCCTCCACTCGGTTCTCAAAGTTTTGGAAACTGAAGAAGACTTCAACAAATTTGTGGATATGAAGACTCGTTTGGATGATGAGCAACGAACTAAGCTCATCGTTGAAAGGGAAGGTTTCCACCGCTCGAAAGCCAGACAAATGACTCCCAAGCTGATCAAAATGCTGGCGCCACCAGGTCCCAAGAGCTACATCAGCATGCAGACGAGCTTGAAAAGATTCAATGGATTCTATTTCAAGCCAGGGGCTTCTTCTTCTTCTCGTGCCAGGCCAGTCGGATCAACCAAGAAAGGGAGGCTGAGAGACTTGCACTCGACTGCCAGAACTTGGGGTGACAAGTGGACGCAAGAACAAGCTTTGAATTTAGTTGTTGGGCAGCTATGGTCGTGGCACAGGAAGTACGGCAATGACTCTTGCTGCTGTTCTTCATGATGTTTTTCAATTTACCTCCCCCTACCTAGCTTGCTGCCTTTACAATTTGAAAATTTATGTGAATTTGCCCCGCTTGAATTGCCAGAGCTAAAGGTTTTTTCCTTGACACTTTACTTGCAACAAGGACATTTCCGAGAAACCATCGAAAAAGACGATCTCTGAGACCCTACAGAGAGTGTTGGAGGGTGAAGTTGATCCTGGCACTGATGTGGAGTCTGATGAAGACATGGATGACGCCGCTTTGGGTGTGGACGCTGACGGTCTTCAAGAAGGAGACGAGGAGGAAGCTCCTGCCATGGATTCTGATTCCTCGAGCTCATCAAGCAGCACCAGCAGTCCCAAGAGGAAACCAGCCAAGCGAAGAGTGCCGCAGCAACAAGGAAAGAGGGCTGCTGCCGAAACGCAGCCGAAACCAGAAGAGCCTGCTCCAAAGAAACACAAGCTGCTGGACACCAGCAATGTCAAGAGCGCTTTGCCTGCGCATGTACAGCAGACGATGGCTAATTTGGCTATCGCCAAGGCAGAACCAAAGGCAAAACCCAAGTCCGCTGACAAGAAGGAAAAGAAACGGGAGAAGAAAGTGGAAAAAAAAATTTCAAAGAAGAAATGAACCGCTGAACAGCAAAGCTGCCACATGCACGGAGGAAAAAAAAGGATTCGCGTTCTGGCTTGTTGCTGGGCGGCTTCACAAACATATGAACGAGCTGCAATGTGAGAACGCAGCCTTATTTTCAATGTTTCGCGCCTCAATTGCATTATAATATACATCTTATATAGGACTAAGTAAGCTTTATATAGCATTATATAAGCCTTATATAAGAAGGGTTGTAGGGAGGAATCTCAGGGTGGAATTGGGAAACCTCCTGATACATACATACATACATACATACATACATACATACATACATATATATATTTTCATTTGGCCTTTTGTGATGGCGATTTGCTGCGAAATTTGTAATTTATCGTCCGATTGGGCAGTATTGAGTGGTAAGTCGTCAGCCTATCTATAGAAGACGCCTCGTGTTTCGCAGTCTCAGACATAATTCTGCAGAGGCTACTTGCCCTTGGCAGACATCAAAGCCATGCTCCGCAGTGACGCGTATCTCAGTTGCAAAGGGGCATTCAAAAGCAGCAAACGCATGTCTCTTTTCTTTATTTGCAGCTGCCTGCAGATGGCAAGTTTCTGCAAAGCTTGTTGCGTTCCTCTGGTAAGGTTTGAACGGACAGATTCAGCAGCTTAGCCTGCAAAAAGCATCAAAAAGCTACTTCCTACACTGCCCAGTTTTTCTGTGGTCTGAACCAAGGGAGAGATCAACGTCCTTTTGCACAAACTGATAGTGAAGGAGATAGACAAACTGCAGACGAAACGAACGGGTGGGTTTCAGCTGTACTGTCTATTCTTGACTCATTTGGGCTCAGAAGAGCCTGCCAGAGCCTGTCTAAAGCGGGGGCAAGACCATTTCAATCGACCATGCTCCTAATCCTAATAATCCTGTTTTCATGCTTTTGCTACTTTCTTCCAACTTCATGCTTGAACAATCCAATCATTGACAGGACGGCATGGTGAGCCTTGCCGAATTCCAGCGGGTTGTGCTTGAGGACATGCTAGCTGCCACTCTTGCTAGTCAAGTTGAAAGGCGGAAAGAAGAGCAAGAGCCTCTCAGCCGGCTGGCTAGATTGAATAGTGGTGATTTCTCACAGCATATGGGGTCAAGAAGGCCATGCTAGTCAAAGAGACAAGAATCAAGAAGCAGCCTTTGGGCGTGTCAAAGCTCCGGACGGGGAAGAAACATGAAGAAACAAACTAGACCTAGGTCCTAGCTACAGGATCCCGTTGCACGCAAGGTGTTTCAAGATTCCGTCCATCTCACTCACACAATCTCAGTGCAACTTTCTGGAAGGTTTTGAGACAACCTTCCCTGGTTTTGCTTTGGTGCGATGGTTTGGTTTGCGAAAAGATCCTCCACATTCCTAGGCCCTAGGCCATGGAGTCCTAGATAGTGCCCCACGCTCCTCCAGATTTTTTGACAATGTTTGAGTCTAGCTTGCCAAAAGAAACGTAGCGTATCAGTTCCCAGGCATCGTCTAATCTACCAAGATAAGCTAAACTAGCATGATGGAGGTTTTTTTAAAAAAAACATGTTTCTTGATCTTTGTCAGAGGCCAAGTGTAGCTCTTTCATGGACCCCAGCCTAGCAAATGCAGCTATCGCAGAGTTGGAACTCGACGCTTCTGCTGCATTGTGGGACTATATCCTCAGAATTAGAAAGGCTTGGGATGTTAATGTTATTGACAGGAACGCCTAGAAGTGCCGTGCTGTTTGCCAAAAAGGCTTTGAAGGAAACCAACTCGTGAACTTCATAGAAGATTCCTGTGCATGGCACTCATGCAAGGGAAAGCACGTGCAGTCAAGGGATAGAGCGGAGAGGCCTAATGTAAATGAATTTCACACTCCACCACCTACTGGTATCGCTTTGAGACAAAACACTCACAGTATCAAGGCAAGATCGCAGATGTTAAAAAAACGTCAGGACTTTGCAGGTCGGTTTTTGTTTCCTGTGAAGGATGGACGCATCATGCCCAAGAATTTGGCAGAGCAAGGGCGGAAACCAAGAAGGCCCACAGTGGATATGAAGTCTTGTCAAACAGTCCAACGGATCCAACGGGTGAATTTGCTCTACTGCTTTTGATCGTGAAATGGGAGGCGGAAAGAGTCTGGACCTACTTGCTTTTGGACAGATGTATCTTGGCGCAGCCGGAAAAATCCCTTCTCATAGTCATAGTCATGATGCCGCGTATTGATTGATCAGTGTCTTTCTATGTCAACGCACATGCGGCAAGCACAACATATCATATGTTTGGCCTTGCTGTGGGATACTGTTTGTCCTATAAGCTGATGCTTTGCGTTCTTATTTTGGAACGCGCATTTGCCATCATTGGCTGTGTGATGCTTGTCATTCAGCATGTGTTTCTTTTCGATGTCCTTATTCGTCACCATAGCACAGAAAACAGATGTGGAAACGCCGTATTGGACAAAACAGCTTAGCTTTCCTCCCGCTTAGTCGCACAATCTTTGTTTCACGCCGTAGTCTTTCAACTTTCAACGCAGAAACAGCTGAGCTTTGGTATTAGGAGGGTTGGGCTTCCAGTCTGCAAATGCATTGGCCTGTGTGGTGTTTGCAAGAACGAACTCGCAGTGGCAAGACTCTGAGGCTTTCTCTGAAGCGACTTTGAGCTCTGATGATTCCTCTTCTGACGGGGAGTCGTGACAAACCATGACAAACAAATCTGACAGCAATGGCTGCGGGTGGGCAATGTGCAGGATGAGTGTCTCTAGTGCCGCAAGGCCAAAGAGGAACATTGACTCCAACCCCCTGGGGTTCTCATCTGAAATGTTTAAACAAATTCTCGACCTTCTGGTGGTCAATCACTTCCAGCATCAATTGATACCGATACGCGATTGCGTTGCATTTCTGCAGAAGCAGTGAAAATGACGCCCTTTACAGCGATGATTTATGATGAGATTTGTATTCGCATTCTCCACCTGAACCGCAGCATCCTATCAACTGCCACAGGCTCTGTCTTTCTCATAGGTTCACTTTAGTCAAACAATCCGGCCAAGTCAGTCAAGCAAACAAAATCCCATAAAGACACACAGACACAGACAGACACAGATACACACAGACAGAGATACGCTTTTATTCAAGGAGCTGGCAGGATGCTGAAGGAGGCTGAAGGAGGCTGAAGCAGCTTCATGGCTTCACCGTTGAGAATGTTACCAGCTGAGATCACGTACTCGGTCTACTTTCCTAGCTGTCTCATGCCGAATGTGCGCGCCGTGGGTCCAGGTGCCATAAACGCCCAAGTGTGTATAGTATGATACTGATACTGTATAATTTCATCTTTATTTGCTGGATGCTAATGAGCTTTGTGGATGATAGGAATCTTTACATGTCTGACTCTTTTCATATTGTATTTTGGAGCTGGGTGATACGAAGGCGCAAAGATCGAGGATCTTCCGCTTCTAAATGCGCACAGCCCTCAGATTCTTGGAGACCTTGGGGAGCAGACAAGTCAGAATCCTTCACATGTCAAATATATTCAAATATCATGATAGTTCCAGCTGTGTAACAGGCCTGAATTCGAGGAGGAGGAGGAGGAGAAGCTGGAGAAGCCAGATGGATTTGAAAGTCCGCGTGGAGCTCAGCTACTCCCAACTCGAGCACCACACGTAGTGCACATGCTCTCCCTGGTGGCTTATATACTGATTCTAAAATCACCCCGAATGCAAAATGGAAAGGCTGGCGACCGCTGCTCTTATACCGTCATACCACAGCTGTTTGTGAAGTCCGGTTGAGTTAGGAAACACCTCGTTTGCTCTGTACTGTCGCAAAGAGGCCCAGCAGTGGCAGCAGCGTCAGGCTCAGCCCGACAGCAAGCCAGCTCAAGGTGGAAATGTGAAAATATCATTCGTCAATATGGTTGGTCTTCCTATGCACTCCTTTTCAAGATCAGGCTTCAGGAAATGGCAAGGACCTATCCTACTTCCCATCAGCTTTTGCAGCAAGGCATTTGTTTTGATGGCTTGCGACTTGCAGAGCTGATATCTAGCTCGAACCAGTTAGACACCTCGTAGATAGCTTGGAAGACACGCGCAACCTCGAAGGCCAGTTCAGTGCTGCTACTGGACATCAGATAATTGTAGGTTTTGGGCCATTTTTTTGTGCGATACCTTATCGTATGGATTTAAAGTTGCCGCATTTGCATGATTATGCATGCGTATGCACTGTGCACACACACACATTGGGGCAATACGCCGCTATTAGATGCAAAATGCGCAAAATGCTTGCGATTCGGAGATTGCCAGGATGGCGTCCTGGTGGAATGTGCTTCGCGAGGAGATCAATGGAACGATCGATGACTTCCGTGAAAAGGGCGCCTGGGGCGCGTTCAAAGATGCTACCCTTGATGCAGTCGACCTCGTTCAAGATGCAGGCTGGTTGATATGTCAATGTCAGATGCTTGGTGTTGAAGGGATGAAACGGATGCAGTCATTTCGCCACATTCAGCACGCATTTCCTCCGATCAGAGCCGTGCAACCACCAAACTACGCGACTATGTGACATGGACAATGAACATAATGAACAGGCATCGTTTTGTCAATTTGAATTTGTTCAAACACCGGATGCTTGCACTTAGACAGGGAGTTTGTTGTAAAGATTATCGTGAATAGAATCAAGGTGTTCTTAGCGACTGAGCTGAGCGCAAAGGCTGGCACCAAGCCGCGCCCCGCAGGCAGCATGGTCGTGGATGGCACTGCCCAGCTGCTGCACCTTGAGCGACCCACGCTGCGGCGGCACCCGGGGGCACCGTTGCCTGAGATGGGCGACGAGGCGGAGCAAATAAGAGGAAAGTAGGACTAAGAATTTATATATATATATAATATTATGTCATGTATAACATATAAATTCTTTCATATTCCATGATATATATATATATATGTATATGTAAAAATATATATATACAGTATAGCAAAGTCACACGGTGAAGCTTTGACGCAAATTTGTGCAGTTTCTCCGGGTCTTTGGGGCCTCGCTGTGCACGTCCAAAGTTTGAAATTATCCAGAGTCATCCAAAGCGTGCAGACTCTTTTCACATTTTTTCACATTTTGTTATTTTTGATCTTTTGTTCTTTTGATCGCTTTTCCTTCTGCGGGCAATCCTCGGAGGTGCCGATTTCTTTGTCCAATGGCTACTCGGCAAAAACTCGCAGTGTTCATCGTAGTTGCACACCTATGGCATAGTTTCGATTGTGGATGTTGCAGTGATTTGGGTGCTTGTGCGCTTGTGTAGATTGTTTGACTCAGCCACCGTCATGGATGGTTGATAAATTTCATGCGTGTAAAATGCATTGGCACACGCTTTAATAATAGTAATAATGCTAATTGATATAATATAGTGGAAAGAAGTCTTGCCTACTTGACACTTGTTCAAGGAGAAAACCAAACGAAACCCAAGGAAAACCAAACTCCAGAACGTGTTCAGTGTTTCATTCCTCATTCATAAAAGCTTTTCTGATCTAAGCTGCGTTACCTATATAATCAGGTCAGCCGCCGGTGAGGGCGAAGGTCTATGGCGTTGACGGCATTTCAGATCCACCGAGGGTCCGAGTCATGCGAGCCTTGGAGATGTGACATCGAAATCCATGCAGTGTGACTTTGAAAAACATTCATTGACAGATTCAGATTGAGTGACATCGATCCATATGAGGTCAGCGCTTTCTGAAATAGGGAGGGGTAGAAGCATTTCTCAAAATCGATCTTGACACTTTTTTTTGGGGGGTTTGCTGGTGACAAGAGTTCGCCAGGAATGGATACTGGAGAGGAAGTCCTGGTAGACGTTGTGGATGACGATGGCAGTCCAAAACGACAGCCAATGTCGTGGGTCGTTGAGGAAATCGGTCGTGCAGTGGGAGAAGTTCGAGAGAAAGGCTGCATGGCAGTCAAGAGTCTTCTTCTTTGTGCATCTTTGTGACGTTGGAAGGAAAGCTACTGTATCCTTTGTGTTGCATTTTTTCTTCTGTGTGAATCCATGTGAATCCCCATGAAGCTGTCTATGCATTGTGCGCTTCACTTGGGTAGGCGCGGGAGTGTTGAAGGATGGGGTCCTGGACACCGTGGACATTGTCAAGGATATCAGAGCCGAACTGCAAATTGTTTAGCTGGGAGTTTCAGCCGTGGGAGACCCTTTGAATCCATGAATCGGATTAGACAGAGTCTACCTTGCGTTTGTTGCGGTGTTTTTGGATGAAAGTGGAACTCGCCAGATATTTTCGTCATTAGTCCAAGCTGTCCAAGCTGAGTCTTTGAGTTGTTACAATTGTTATGTCCAGGAGGGAACCTGCGTTGCGCTCAATGGCGCCCAGCAGCTGGGACGGCAAACCCTCTCAGCGTTGGGCGACGCAAAGGTACCGCACGCAGAGCCGTTGGAGCCTTGCAACCCCTCCCTGGAGCAAATGCTCCTTGGAAATAAATTGGAATTGAAATACTTATAATATATATATATATTATATATTATATATATAATATATAATATATATATATAATATAATATATATATAATATATAATATATATATATAAAATAATATATATATATAAAATAATATATATATATAATAATAATATATATAATATATATATATATAATATATATATATATATATAATATAATACAATATATATATATATATATTATAATATATATATATAATATATATATATAATATAATATATAATATATATAATATATATAATATATATAATATATATATAACATATATATATAATATATAATATATAATATATATATATAATATAATAATATATATATATATATAATATATATAATATAATATAAATATAATAATATATATAATATATATTATTATTATATATATATAATTGGAAATCCGAAATCGGAAATCGTTTTGACGCCCATGATTCCCATGGGAAGTAGTACGAAATACGGGAAGCAGTTAAGTAGTATGGCAGTATTGGTTGTAGACATCCCTCTATCATCACATATCATCGCATATCATGGCTATCCTTCTGTCATCAGCAAGATCGGAAAGGGGTGCTCTTTCAGCTGCCGCTGTACTTCTGATAGTCCAGGTATGTCCAGATCACATCGGTTTGTGCTCTGTGCTGTGCGATGCGTTGCGTCCAGCTTTCCTGGAGTCCTTTCACTGAGGTACGGAGACGACAGTGGTGGCTACAAGAAGCCCAATCTGAAGCTCCCAACCGCCACGCCGGCTGAGCCAACGCCTATTCTTTTGTCTCCCCGTGACTCGGAACCAGAGAAAAAACAGGAAGCGAGCTGGTACGATGATGAGGTCATTGACTGACCTTGGTGAGCCAAAGTTTCACACTGACATCCGAAGGATCCCAAAATAGATGCGCAACCCATGTAGGTGTGATCGTTCACGGGCCATAGTTGAATTGGCAAGCCTTTGGATTTGAGAAACTCATGTCAATGCTTGCGTGCCTGCACGCTGATCCTGACTTTTGCCAATTATATCCGCTGATCCATGCAATAGCCACATGCTGACTCTACGCCGGGGTGGGTAAACTACGATATGGAACGAAAGCGGCTTTGCACAAACAAGACCCCACAAGCTTTGCCACACTTTTTTGTGCTGCTCACCCCAGTTGGAGTATTGCATTTGGTGCATGGAATTTTCGGGACCCTGCCGCGAAGTCCTGGCCGAAAGCCTAACCACCCAGGGACTCCACCGTCCGTATGTTAGAAGCCAATATTGCACATTGTGCCTTTTCCACGGAATCATTCATAATTATTCAAAATTCTTCAACATTTCTTTTTTTTTTTTTAAGGCAGATGCGATCATCATTCATGACACTGCAATTTTGTTGATTGTGCGCAAGCGGATGCCAACCACTAGCAGGTGAAAGCTGCACCATTCTGCTTGAGGTTCTGGACATAGATCTGGTATGAAGTTCTTACATACTCGTAGTCGCTACATGCTGGGAGTTTGCGTGCAGTGTCGAGCCCCATTGGTTAAATGTTCTGCCATCACTGACCCTTCGATTGACCGCTTGTGCGTCAAGCACAGAGGGCACGCTGGAAATGTAGGCGTGCCAACGTAGGGTGGCAAGTGGTGCACTGGAAGCTGGCCAATGCGAACGCTGACTTCAAAGCCAACAGACACATGGCTAGCAACATGACACATAACCGTAGCCTATAGCAGATATATGCAAACATAGACAGATAATTACAGATATATGAAATACTATAGCTGACAGGGCTGTGCTGGAGCCATCAATATGGTGGAGGTATCAATGGAGAAATTGACGGAGACATTGTAAGGAGAGCCTCCGTTTTGAGACGGCAGAGTCTTCCAGTGTTTGGAGCAGCTGTTGTATCTTCGTCCAAAGGCCCACTGTTCCACGGGCGGGACTCCTTTGCCTTGTTGAGCCTCAACGCATCGTCTGCTGATCGAGACGAGGGAATTGGATTGTGTCAATTTTGCGATATGGTTAGACTCGATTAGACTTGTGCTTAATGTACACTCAGTTGCCAATGAGTTCTATGGTGCCTCGGCAAGGGAGTTCAGGACGAGACAAGCATGCACAGTGTGTGCCCATTGCTTTACATCGACACAGACAGCTGTGGGTACGTAGCAGCTGCCATCCATGCAAGTCCTGGAGAAGCACAGCGTTTGAATCAATTAAAAGGAGATATTACTCTACCTGACAGTATCTGACAGTATTTGACATGATTGCTGGGTGACTGTGGGAGGACTTCTTGTCAGGAGGGCCCTTTGTGGCCGCCTGGGTGTTGCGCCCTATTGAGAAGCCACAAGAATACAAACATGACAGCATGTAAGACAATGTAAGATGGTTTTAAGATCATTGGCGGCAGACTCTCGGGAGGATCTCAAAGGCATTTTCAATCATTTATCCAGCAATCGCGAACTCTGCTTCTCCCCTTTCCGTTTTGCAAACACTGGGGGCGGCGATTGTCCTTGATGAATCTTGACAGTTCCTTTGGAGTTTCTGAGGTTGGCACCCTCCTGATTCAGATGAGGATCCTGAGGAGGTGGGGTATCTTGGTATCTCTGGTTGTTTGGTAGCTATGGATAGCTATGGCATCTACGGTATGGGGGGCTGATTTTTCTTTCCTGGGATTGAAACAATCTACGGGTGAATGTTTTGAAACCAGGTGAATGATCCGTGTTCCTTTTTTCAGGGGCATGGTGGGAGAGGCCAGGAGAGCCATGTTTTTCCAGTTCACCTTGGGTCAGGTGCGAAGAAGACATGAGCCTGATGAGGAAGGGAAGTTTTGGGACGGAGCCTCAGGATAGGGCCCAGGAACAAATATTGGACCAGGTAGTACATGCCATGGAACAGCATGATCAGCATGCAGAACTCGCGTTGTCTTTCCGCAAAAATGCATGCAAATGCGGAGAATTCTTGCCATACTCCACGATGTCACCACTTTTATCACACTCTAAACAGCACATCTACAAAAGCTGCCTTGCTTGTACCCCATCGGCTTGCAGTGGCTTTTCCTATGAATGGAGCCCACAGATTCGGCTCAAAGTGTGATCGACCAAAAGCCACTGACATACACTTCAAGATGCAGGCCTGGCATGCGGTGAATCTCGTCACGGGGAAGTTTCTTCAATTCGGGCCAGCAAATCCTGAATCTACGTTTTCAACCGGGAAGACCCAATGGAAAGACGGAAGACGGACATGAAAAGATCTGACAAGACATGAAGAGATACGAAGAGTGTGGGCGTAGCATGTCGTAGCTGGCAGCCGGGGTTTGTTGCGTGCCTGTCACTGCCTGTCCTCCTGTCGCTTCTTTCGACATATTTGGACGCAGGCCCCTGTGGAGCATCGATGGAGCCCCTACGCCGACAATGGTGGCACTTGCTTGGGTGTGGCAGGTGGGGAAGCAAGCTGAAGCAATAGTTATCGGGTCGATGCGCACATCTTGTTGATCTTGTTGCGAGAGTCGTATGGGATTTTGATTCCATTCTCAACCAGTCAAGAAAGACATATGAAACTAGAATGACCCAGAGAAGACACAACAGACACAACACGTCAATTCAGTCAAGTCCGTGAGATCTGGAGACAGCGAGGCGAGAACTTCGTCGTGGTGGCAGCTGACACCCGTTTGAGCCAAGGGTACAGCATTCACACCCGCAACTGCAGCAAGGCAAGTGGGCATGAAAAGGATTGGTCAGGGGGATTGAAGCCTTCCATTTAGCTGAAGCAATGAAGAGCAGTGATAGTCAAGTGAATACGTTCGCTGTTTCTGTGGACAACTTTGCTCATGCTTTCACTCTTCAAGTCACTGGTGTACTTGTAAGTCGAAGGTCTGAGCCCCTGAGATCGTTTCACAAGGTTTGCCAACCCATGATTATTTTGTAATTATATATTCCATGTTTTTGCAGGTCACCCGCCTCACAGACAAGTGCGTGATTGCCTCCTGCGGCATGAAATCCGATGCCATTACTCTGCACAAGCACTTGAAGGCACGCTTGGTTTGAGACTCAGCACCGAAACCCTTTGGCTGAACGTGCGAGTTCCTGTGAGTCCCTATGAGTGCTTAGCCTCATTAGGCTTGTGAATCTAAGATGATCTAAGGTCATGTATGAACATCAGCACAGGCGACAGGCATCTGTGACTGCAATTGCGCAGATGCTCTCAACGACATTGTACTACAAGCGCTTCTTCCCGTACTACACATTCAATGTGCTCTGTGGCACGGCTGTGAAAGTGCCCGTGTGTTTGTTTTAAGTTAACTGATAGCAGCCACAGGCTTGGTTTGGAACATAACTTGCGACCCAACAAGCCAAGGCAAAAACAGCTATAGGATGCTATAGGACTTTAGACTTTGTGAAGAAGTGAGGAACTGTTTAAGCATGTCGGATGTGTTTAGAAGGGGGGCAGCCTCTTAGGTGGCGTTGATGACGAAGGCAAGGGAGCTGTGTATCACTATGACGCAATTGGAAGCTTTGAGCGAGTCCCCTACACGACCAGTGGCAGCGGTAGTGCTTTGGTCATGAGTGTCTTGGATGCGCAGATCGACAAGGAGAACCAAACGATTGACACACCGGCTTTGGATAAGGCTGGCATTGTGGAGCTTTGCAAGGATGTGCTTTCCTCCGTGGGAGAACGTGACATTTACACCGGCGACTCTGGTGAAATCTTCCTCATTGACGCAGCCGGCATCTCCAAGACTGAATTCGATCTCAAGTTGGACTGAGGCGTTTGGGCGATCATACAGAGTGCCGCAGATTGTAGTGCCTGTTCCTTGCAGAAATGTTGGGCTAAAGGTTAACAGTTAAATCACGTTAAATCACCTTGTAGGATATTGAGGCAATTGACTTTATGCGAGCCCACCGCAGGCTCATGACAATCCTATTCAGTTTGCAGGAGCAGGTGCTGTGCACTGCGATAGGTCACAAGGCACAAGGCGCATTTCCATAAGATCATTGGCAGCGCTTTCGAACAGAGCTCCGATGAAAGTACGGATCAACATGCAGCCATGCATCAATGGTTTCATCCATTCGGGGGATTGTTTGGATGTTGTCACGTTTGGAAACACTTACACACATAAAGATGCCCAGATGAATGCACAAACCCATATTAGCACTTTACGCACTATATACAGTATCTTAGATTAATATTTACATCTTATGTAGATTACATGTCATATTCTGTACATGTCTTTCTAAATGTCGATTCAAATAGGCTCCTACTTACATCGTCAGGGACAGTTGCATTTGTGTATTGTTTTCGCATGCCGCATGTCTTTCGATATCAGCCCCTTCTCGAGCATCGGCCTAATGCATAAAGCCAACAGGTCTTGTGCTAATATTCAAATCATTCAATTGGCAGTTTGCTCACTCACACCTTGTTACACCTTGTTTCGCTCTGCGGATCTCTTCGCAGCCAAAGACACTGAGCAGAAAATCTTGCGTCATCTTGCATCACTGGTTCAAGGGTTGAGAGGCAATTGGACGAAAAGGCCATGACCAAAGCGAAAATGGCCTGGCAGTTCTCCGTGTCCACTGAGCTCATCCGAGCTCTCCACTGATGGGGAATGAAAGTGGGAAACTCTTTTGTAGTGAAAGTGGCGTTTGTCCAAAGGCGACTGTCCAGCATGGAGTTGAGAACGAGCTTCTGGATGAGGCATCAGCCTGTGATTCAGCCGGGGCTGTTTTTAGCGAAACCCTCGAGGAACTGAATGAAGTCGACCGGCTACTGCTGTTGTTCTCTGCAAGTCGAAATCTCGCAGGTGTGCGATGGCTGGTCAGGCTGGGTGCAAATCTTGAGGCTTGCGATACCAACGGCACCACTTGTCTTCACACAGCCTGCCGCAGTGGCTCTGTGGCCATTGCCCCGTGCTTCTGAATTTGGCAGATGTTTCATTTTCTCGAATGCTTGTCACTTCTTGAGCCAAATATGTTCAAATCGCCCAATGCTTTAAAGATCAGTTTTTTTTTTGTTATTTTGCTCGTGCTTCTACGAGGTCACAGAACTGCTTGCGCAAAGAAAGCTGGCAATCGATGCGTGTGATGCTGCTGGCTGGACAGCTCTGCACGTTGCACTGTTTATGGGCAGGCGTCACATCAGCCCCTTGGCAGAGCCAAACTGTTTTCACTTCACAGGGTTTCATGGTTTCATGATGTTTGATGCTTTACACATGCAGTGACAGTGGTGTGCGTTTTTGTTTGCATAGGTCTGCCAGCCCCTTCACTCTCACATCCATCTCTGTCCATTGTTGGTATATAACAATAATACACTTACATCAGAATCACCCGACCTGTTTTTGTACAGAATATTGTATAAATTTGGTAGTGCTCCATGAGCGGAGCCAAAGCAAGATTTCGGGTTGAACAGGCGACAACGGCGACAACCCTCAGGTGTGATGCTGATGCAGCGCGGGGCGAACCCGACGATTTCCAACGGGCGTGGCCAAAAGGCTGTGGAACTGTGCAGCGACGTTTGGCTCCGCGAGGCCATCGGTAGCTACACTGAGCACTGGGAACGGCAAGGGCAAAAACGAGGCTGGACACCTCCTACGCCTCAGCCTGACGATGTGGAGGTGCCGAGACGAAATCAGACAGACATTGTCACATTGTATACATTGTATACATTGTATTGTCCTTCATTTGCCTTCATCGTTTTTCAATTTTTGAGTTTCTAGGCCTTGCAGCCAAGTGTCTCACCCACAGATAGAGTTGGGCATTTAGTGAATCTAGTGAATCCTCAGTGATCATGATGTAATGACTATGATATTCTGCAAACGTATGCAGCGCAATATAGCGCAATCAATGCTGCCCTGAAAGCCATTGCCTTTGACCTGCCTTCGTCTTGCTTGCATCCTCTCTGCAGGTATCCTCAAAGCTTCGCTTCGAGCCTTTCTTTGTGCCGCGGAATGCGATCATGAAGGAAGGAAAGGAAGGAGCCAGCGATTTGCAGAAGCTGAGCGAAGTCATTTTCAACCAAAGGCCAGGCCAAGGACTGGCATTTATTGTTGCGACGGGCTGCATCCGCGATTTCCCTGTGGAGCTCAGCACATTCTTGGGCCAACAAGGTGTGTCTTCAGCCCAAGTTGGGCAATTCTTGGGAGAAGACTTTGCTTTGTCCCAGACGTTGCGACTGGAATTCATCAACTCAGTGCGGCTAATAGGTACCGGCGTGGTGTCGTGCCTTGCCAAGGTTTTCAAAACGATTGTCATCCCGACTGAAATGGTCAAAATAGATCGTTTGGTAGATGGCATCGCCCAAATCTGGTGGAGGCAGCACGAGCAGCTTGTCAAGAAGGAGGCAGAAGAGCCTCCGCGTCAGAGGGATGAGGAGCCTGAAGTACATGGACTTCAGTTGATGAGATGTCTTGGCAACTATGATGTGTTGCATCAGCTGATGTTTGCCACCATCCTGTTGCACTGGAATTTGTAGCTCGGCCACTTACAAAAAAATATGGCCAAACCCGCCTCACCTGGTCGCACCGTATTTTTTCCATGCTTTCTCTGTTAGAGGTCTCTTGAGGATTAGGTGGATAAGATTGGGTTGGAGATGATAGAGTGCAGTTTGAGAGCTTGGATAATCGTGAATGGGATGGCCGTGCAAGTGAAGGGCCTGTAGAATATTGCCCAGGTATGCTCCTCTTCCTCCTTCGCAGCGAGTGACAGCTGAAGAATGGCTGGAGATTAGTTCAGGTATCCTCCCTGAAGAACAGGAGGGCGATGTGGACTTGAAGCAAGTCCAACTCCTGATCTACAAAGCGCTAGGCTTAGAGTCACACGTTCAAACCTGTTCAGCACAGCAACTTAACTTGGTGCATTACATAAATCTCCTTGTCCACATGTTCCCAGGCCACCAGCCACAACTTTTACCCCCAACTGGAGATTTGGAAGGCCCGATCTCCGAGTCCGATCCAGGCAAGATGCGAAGCGTAATTGTGCCAAATGTAAGCAGAATCCCATGCAGTAGGGCAGTTGGGAACCTGGAAGCCTGGAAACGATTGGAAACGTGATAAGCTCTGATAAACCATGTGAGTTCACTTCATAGATCTTCATAGTATGCACTCTTGGTCAGGCATTGCCACCGGATGCTTCGGCATGGGCACGTATCGTCGTTGGGTTTCCTTCGCTTGCTTTGGCAGGCGCTCAGAGGCGTGCCTCAGTTGGGGGGAAGGTTCGACGTAGATCAACTAGATGATCAACTAATGCCAACATATGTCAACTAGTGCACCTTTTCTATCCTTTTCTTGTGTGATTTTGGATGTCCTTGTTGGATTTGCTGGACGTTGACGCGCCAGGGTGGCCAACTACCGCCACTTGCGGAGCATCTTGAGCGAAAGCGCCGGTCCTCGGACTGGGCACTTGGCCAGTCCTTCGCCCAGCCGGGAAGGCGGGCGCAAGTGCAGCGAAGGCTGTAGAGCTTTCAAGCTCTCCACACATGACACACACACATAGTTATAATGTAGAATGTAGTTGTATAGTTACGTTACATAGATAAAAATAGAAATATACATATACATATATAGTTATATTTATATACAATTTATGGTTATACATACATACATACATACATACATACATACATACATATTATGAAACTGGTGACGGAGGAAAACCTACCTAGGTTCACACCACAAGGCTTCGCTCCATTTCGTCCTCGAACCAGCGTGCCTGCAAGTCTCGGCGGATGCAGCACAACATGAAAGGTCGGTT